>Ga0326512_10002643_pt1 | contig 13236 bp, 20 predicted proteins | sample 1_2617_0518_D_FD_203652 | JGI IMG/M metagenome (GOLD analysis project Ga0326512, IMG submission 203652) | Bovine rumen microbial communities from UC Davis, California, United States - 1_2617_0518 | ecosystem: Host-associated > Mammals > Digestive system > Stomach > Rumen | place: USA... | reverse complement strand
TTAAAATTCTCTTTGAATTTTTCTATTTCTTCAAAATTTCTAACTTCGATATGATTTACGGTTGTTTTACAATAAGGACAATAAAGAGCTTTACGATGATTTTTACTATGCAAATGTCCTCTATGTCGCCAAATAGGAATTCCTTTATGACCACAATTTAAACAATAAAAAGAGTGATTTTCATATTTAGAAATCGAATTTTTTCTTGTTGATTTAGCCAAAATATTCTTCCTCCTCTTTTTTCTTCATAAAGTTTTTATCATAAATAGGAATTGCTTTCATTTCATCAAGGTCATATAATACTGTGGCACCAGTATAAAAAACACCGTTATCAATATCAATTTTATGACCATTGCAATAAATCTTTGCTTCTGGTTGACCGGGAATATAAGGTATACAAATATCGTATTGATAATTTAATTTTTTTATTAAATATTCAATAGGAGTATGTCCATGAATACAAATATCATTAGGATATTTTTCTTCATCCCATTTTTTAAAAAAATGATGACGATCCCAAAGCAAATCTTCTCCCCAAACAAACTGTCCGCAAGTAAAGCCTGCGTGAGACATATGAAAAGTAATACCTTTTTCATTAGTATATTCAGCTTGAGAAGATAAATGATCTAATCGATTAATCCATTTAAGATCACTTCCATCTTCTAGCCAATCATTAAATGTAATATTTCCGCCATTATAAAACCATAATGTCATAGGATTATCTTCGATATAATAATTATTATCTTCAGTCGTATGTTGAGAAAGGGCTTTAATCATCATATCTTCATGGTTACCTTTAAGATAAATCCATTGAGGATTACTATAAATTGCTTTCATAGTTTTAAAACAGGCATAACCTCTATCAGCAGCATCTCCAAGAAAATATACAATATCATCAGGATGAAGCATTTCGCAAACCTGTTCATAAATATTATACATTCCATGTATATCTGCTATTGCATAATGTTTAGGCATATTTCACCACCACCAAGGTCCAACTTTCTTTTTAGGTATCCATTTCACTTTAGTCCAATCAGTTTTATCATCTTTAACTTCTTGGATATTATTCCAGACTCCAGAATCCTCACCGATAAACTTATTGACTTTTTCAAAGAGTTTCCAGCTTCTATCATAATTATCAATGATAAAATCTTGATAAAGTCCAGTTTTAAGGTCTCTTATTTCAAGCACAACCATAAGTATTCCACCGGAACCATCATCAAACGCTTCCCAAAAGCCTTTGATTTGACGTACGATAAAACGACCTCGCCAAAGATTGTCGTTAAGAATATTTTTGTTTAATGCTTTTACATAATGATTTATTTTTCTTTGCTCACGTTTTCTCATTTTATTTTTCATATTTATCACCTTTTCTTTTTATAATCTAAGGTTTTATAAAGATCTTCCCAGCCACCATGCTCAAGAATAATAATTCGAGGACCATATTCTGGGTTAAAACTAATTTTTTCATCATCAACACTAATTTCATCCCAATTAGAAAAAGTAATATTTTTTAATCTTGCCCCACGGCCTTCTATCATTCTTACACCAATAGATGGAGTGCGTTTTAATATATCTTCATATTTTTCTAAAAAAGGACATTTTCTAATTCTATCTATTATTTCAACAAGAAAATCATTTGATATCAACATATTTTTTATTCCTTTATTATTTTCTATATATATTATATCATATTTTTTATAAAAAATCAAAGGGTGATTTTTTTAATCACCCTTTAATGTCTTTTTAATTCGTTCTCTTTCTTCCATGAGAAGTGTTCCAAGAACATTTTTTCCTTGAATATCTTTACATTTTGGACATGAACAATTACCCCAAAAGTTATCATGCCAATAATTACCTTCTACTAATTCTTCATCTTCTGTTGCTAAAAGCTTAACTCTTAAATTAATATCAGCAAATTTTTGCATTAAAAGCTGTCGCATAACATTTATTTTAGTATCTTCCCAGTCATTGCGAAGAATTAATTGTCGTCCTAATCTTTTTGCTTTGCCGGGTGTTTCAGCTGAGATAATTTCTAACTATTGTCGAGGATAGATAGTTTTACTAGCTTGAAAGGCATGTTCAACAGTTCGACAGGCAATCCAATCATTTTGCACTTTAAGATAAATACAAGAAGGATAAAAATTGCTTAAAAAATAATATTGTCCAGAAAAACTATTAATCATTTTTAATTTCCCTCCTTTTAAAGATGTTGAAAATAAAAATCAACATCGTTTTCTTTTGCTTTTTTTTGTAATTCTTGATTTGAAATAGATGGATTAGAAAGACTTTTTCTCAAAATACGGTCATAGCATATTTCACAGCGACAAAAACCAAGTGTTCCAATTGAAGTTGGTAAAAAATGATAAGAAAAATTTACCAATGGAGTCATTCCTATGTTATGATGACTAATATGAAATTTTGAGGTATGTTCATATTGCCATTGTTTAATTTCTTCATCTTCTAAAAAAGATATCCCAAAACCATGTTCTAAAGATTCTTTTAATTTATTATTTTCAAGACTTAGTTTTCTTATAGTATCATTTTTCCAATTTTTATCTTCTAATTTTTGTATTTTTAATTTAGCCGCATCTATTTCTGTTTGATATGATTCCAATTGAGATTCTACAATTTGAAGAAACTCTTTAGGGGGAATGAAATCATTCGTCACTTTCAAGTTCTTGCGCCTCCTCTATGTCTGGTTCAGCTGCCAAATCTTTAGCTATACCTTCTAAAATTTTAAAATTAAAATTTTTATGTTTATATGCACAAAATTTAGGTCTTTCAATTAATCTAATAACTACTCCTTCACGAATATGAGTTTTTCCTATTGGATCAGGTCCATCATAATATTGTTCGGCAAGGTTTTTAATCCATTCTCCTGCAGAATGAGTATCAACCCAAGTATTTTTAGGAATTATACCCTTCCATAATAAAGGAACATATTTTACTCCTATTTGCTCACATCTATATCTTACATATGAAGGAGAGTATTCAATAACATTACCTTCCTGTGTAGTCATGGTCATACGATAAACATAACAATCTGAAATAGGAACTTTTTTAGCTATAGCAAATCTGCCTTCGTCATCTCTACCATGTTTTAAAATTTCTCCAGTTGGAGAACAACCATATGAAAAGATAGTAGTTTTTCCATATTGTTTAGAAAATTCTTTATCTGAAATTTTATTATTTTCAACAGATGGCATAATAGGAGTTCCGTCATTCATAAAGCCTACGATTTCATAATAAACAGTTTCTCCTTTATGAAGTTTTCCCTCGAAAGATTTGGCGTGTTCCTCACGGAAAGAGTTATCTCCATAATATCCACCATCGAAATTATTTAAAACGACTCGTCTTGTTCCAGTTACATATCCCCAATCATAAACAGGAGTGCATTGATTAAGAATATAATCATAGATTTTACGAAGAATTTTATTTTTAGGAGGTTGTTTATTTGCAATAGTAGTATATAAAGGTATTTTATGAGTAAAACCTTTTAAAATAGGTAAATATCCAGTTCTTCCAGATGTACCGTGCATTTTAAGAGTAATTTCAATAATATCTTCAGGACGAAAAACATCTAAGTTATAAGCTAACTGTTCAGTATCCGCATGCTCTAAAAACAAAGGAGCAATAGGAGCTTTTTTCTTTCTTGTTTTATTACCCAATTTTCGAGTTGGATAAATATTTTTCCCTTTTGGGATATATTTACAGCAAATTTCATGAGAATCTATTTTATCAATAGTTTCTCCTACTTCATACTTAGTTTTTCCAGTATATTTTAAAGATTCTAATGGCATATAAAGTCCTTCAGATTTAGAACCTCTAAATCTCATAGCTCGAATATTGCGTTTATTAGGATCTAAATATCCTCCGATATTATTACCTTCTGAATCTAATTTTCTAGTAAGATTATTTTGGTTACAATATTCTTCACTTAATTGTAAATCTATTGGAAAATAGATTCCTATATCATCTATTTTAACGCTCAAATCAACTATAACGGATGCTCCAAAAATAGTTGCAATTTGGAGTCTATCTGCGTTAGGGTGTTTGTCAAGCTGATTGATTTGAACTATATATCCTACATGCTCTGAACTCATTAATTATCACTCCTTATTAAATATATTCTTTACGCCACTTCCATCCTAAATATTTAGAGTTATAAGCAAGAGCTTTTTTCAAATTTTTATGAACTGTTTTTCTTGTTGCTTGAGGATTTGTTTTTAATACTTCGGCATAAACCCAATTATAAGCTTTGTCTGGAAGTGTAAAAATCTTTTTTTCTTGTCCTTTTTTTGTTGCAATAATATGAAATTTTTTAGGAGGTTCTTTTTTAATTACAGGTTTTTGTTCAAAAGGACATTCTTCTAGTGGTTTAGCAAAATTAATATGAAACATTAAATTCTGTAAAGCAATAGCATCATTTAATGGGTCGTGGTCTTGCTCTGGGATATCTGGTTCAAAAAATCTTAAAGCTTTATAAACTCCAATATTTTTCATATGAAAATATTGACAAACAGCTTTTGAATCATCAATTAAAGATTCTGCTAAGTTTTCAATAAAGGTTTTAACAAACTCAGTTTTACAAAAATTAGCAGTATTTTTTAAAAAGATTTTATCCATATTTCCAAAAACATGAAAAAAAGTTGGACCTCCAAAATTATCTTGAGTGATACTATGTATCCAATCATAAAGATCCCAAAAAGCTTCATCAATAGATAAAGCATTTTTTGCCATTTCTGAAGTAATTCCAGTTAATTTGGAGATAAAATTCGTTACTTTATCTCCTTTAGGAGGTTTTACAAGACAATCAAAACTTCCTCGACTGCAATAAGCTCCAATTGCAATAATATTTTCTTTAAACTGTGTGGCTTCAAAATCAAGATAAATATCCATAGTATCAATCCCTTTCTTTTACAATTTTTTCGAAGGCAATGTTACGCTCTTCATTTGAAGAAAATATATATGAACAAGGTTCTTTACGACCTTTAAAATAAATAAGAAGACTACACCTAATGGATTTTTCAACAGAAAGAATTTCATCTATATTTAAAATTATATTATTTGAGGTTCTAGTCAACATAAATAAGCTCCTTTAATTAAATAGTTCTTCAATATCAATAACTTCTCGTTTAAGTGCAGTTTCTTTAATAAAAGTTGTTTCTAACTCATATTCAACATATTCTGTAGCTAAATATCTTGTAAAGACAAAGCCTTCTGCGATAAGGTTTAAAGCATCTTGTAAGCTATACCAATGTAATAAATCTTCTTTGTTAGAGCAAGAACTAAACCAATTGCGTCCATCCTTATGATATCTTTCGTCATAATCCATCGGCAAATCTTTCGTTTTACAATCCGACAATTTACCAATTCCCCAAACCAGTTCATTATTAAGATTATACCATAGTCCATTTTTTGGATTTTGACTTTCTAATCTATAAACCCACTTAGGTGTTTTCTTCATAATATCATCCCTTTTTATTTTTCTATATATATTATACTATATTTTTATAAAAAAATCAAAGGGAGAATTTTTATTCTCCCTTATTCTTCTCTTATAACTTTATAACTTTTAATTACTTCATCTACAATATCTTCAAGATATATTTCAGAATTATTTTTTAAAGCAGGAATTTCTTCTTTTGCTTCTTCGCAAAAATCAGAGATAGATTCTCCATACCAAGACCAGTTGTCAACTCCTCCAGATTCTAAAGCGGTTAACTTATGAGCTTGATATAAAAGATTTTTTAAATCATGTTCATCAATTTCATAATATTTCATTTTAACCCTCCTTCTTTCTTAAAAGATAATTTTCTTTTACAACAATATTAGATTCTTTAAAATTCTTTAAAATACTAAAGGGATCTAGAGTATTATGTAAAAAAGTAATTTCCTTTTCATTTTTATAAGAAATTTGTTCAAAACCCCAGCCATAAAAGAAGTCATAAATAAGAATATAATAACCAGAAGTATAATTTTTAAAAACTTTTTCAGTTAATTTAGAAAAATTTAAATAAATTACATCTCCTGTATATAGATTATATTCTTTAACTGGGAATTTTTTACATATGGTATCTTCATTTATAAAATGAATTTTAGTTTTAAAGAAAAAAGAATTTTTTTCTTTTGAGATATTAACTTCATTAGGAGTTTTTTCTTCAATAGCTATTCCAAAATCAGTATAAAGTAAATTTCCTTCTACGGGTTCGTTAGTATAAATATCTAATCCTTTTCCAGCAAAATCTGTTTCTTCAAAAAATATTTTTCTCATATTAAACTTTATCCTCCAATAAAATATCAGTATCATAAAACATTTGAGATTTTTCAAGCCACCAGTCTAAGCTATCATTATCTTTTGAATTATACTTTTGCCATCTATCCCAAAGAACTTTAATATCTTCAGTATCTTTAAAAAACTGTTCTACATATGGTCTCTCAAGACGGTCAGCATGATAATGTCCAAAAGCCCAAATCTTCCATTCAAAACATTGACCAACTTCCTCTAAAAAAAGCTCCATTGTTTTATCAACTTTTGATTGGTCAATTCCATTTAAGAACAAGTCATATGGTTCCCAACATATTGGACAAGTATGAGTAAATACAAAATCTACTTTTTGATTAGTTAAATCAACAGTGCATTGAAGCATTTCCTCTTCCGTAAGCAGCTCAGATTCATTCCAAAAACTTCCTCTTTGAAGTCTATAATACTTATCAATGGAATAAGCTCCTCCAATAACAGCTATTTTATATCCATTAATAGTATAAATACCCCAGTCTTTAAAATATCTTAGAGTAGGCCATTTATCTTGCATATAAACTTCGCCATTTACATCTTCATCATAAACCAGTTTCATTCCGGAAACATCCTGCGGCCGCAGTTCATGATTACCACGAACGCAATAGATACGAAAATTAAATCTTTTAGTTAAAAAATTTTTAATTTGACTATCATGTTCATCATTAGTAACATTAATACCAGCATCACCTAAAATGATTACAGCCGTATTACTATCCTTTTGGATTTCTTTGTCATAATTTTTAAAACGACTAAATTCACGATGTGTGTCGCCTGTAATTAAGACTCTATTAATCATATTACATCATTCCTTAAAATCTCTTCTTATTGATTTTTCCATAATTTCACAACAAATTTCATCAAGTAACTTATTTACTTCTTCATCTATTGGATCATTTCGATGATCTTCAATGAATAAATCACATTTTAATTTAATATCTTTATAAGTTTTATCGGCAATATAGCGAGCATCTTCTAAATTTAAGATTCCTCGTTTAATGTCTTTTAAATATTCAGGTTGTTTTGTTAATAGGCAATCTTGATAAGATTCACCAGAGAGATATCTATCTAAATACTCTGAAATTCTTAAAAGATGATGCAGTTGTTTTGGGTCATATCCAAATTTATCCAGCCATTCAATTCGAGAAGGATACCGATGTTCCATAGCAAAATATTTTTCAGAAGCAATACCCATCATAGATTTTACACTACGAACTTGGTCATAATGTGCAATAGCTTCATTATTTTTTACTAATTTCTTCCAAGAGGGAAGAAAAGTATCATTTACGATAAAATATGGAGTAAATAAAATCTCCAAGAAATTTAAGTTTTGTTTGCGAAAAATTTGGAAATATAAGCGAATATCTTTTAAATCAATATGCTCGTCATTAGCACGAATGTGAGTAGTGCTAATAGGTTTTTTCGCCAATGCAATTTCTTCGAAAGTCGGAGTTATAATACATTTAGTATCTATATCAGAACCTTCATAATCTAATCCATAGTTTTGTGAACCTTGTAAGAATACTCCAACAATATGAGAATCTGAAATAAGAGTTTTTGCTTCTTCATAATGGTCTTTTAACTTACTCATAATCCATTCATCAGAATGATAATTCATTATAATAACTCCTCCTTTCCATGGTCGGTTAACCAATATACCATTTTCCCAGTCATAGGATGACGAGAACCTGCCGCAAAACCTTTAGCTTCATAGCTACGCATTATACTTGCGGCAGCTTGTGGAGTAATATTTTCTTTAAACATACGAAGAGCATAGTTGTGAATTTGCGCACCAGTTACACAAGGATGTTTTCTAATAACACCAAGAACAATTTCTTTATTAGTCATATTATATTACTCCTTTTTATTTATAAAGTTCTGGAAAATCTTCTTTCCAATATTTAAACCATTCGCTATTTACATGACACCAAAAGCGTTCACAATTTTCATCTTCTACAACAATACCAATATCTCTTGTATCTATTGCATTAGATAAAGTAAAATAACCAAGAATAGTTAATTTATATTTTATTGCACTTTGCGCCATGTCATATGGGTCAATATCTATCCATCCATTCCACATCTCATGGTATGCATCACCCGGGGTATATAAATCATGTTGCAAACCCTTAACGACTTCTTTTGCTGTATGAAGATATTTTGACTTATATTCTTGTGTAGTTAAAGGAATTTCAACTTTTATATCTTGGTCTTTTGCAAAAGAAGTGGTTTCATGATACCAGTCGTCAATACATTTTATTGAAGTATCAGAGATATTTTCAACTGTATATGTTGGACCCCAACGAGATTTTCCACTTGGATAATGTATTCCTTTAAAAGAATCACCTATACTTAAATCTTTTATATCAACAAGTTTATATTCGCTTATACACATAATATCACCTTTTTTTCTTTATATATATATTATATCATATTTTTTTATAAAAATCAAAAAGAGGATTGATTTTTACATCAATCCTCTCTATGTTTATTAAATTATTAGTCGTTTTTAATCGTAGAGATTTTCTTAAGAGCGTCTTCAAGAGGTAATCCACGCATCATCTTGTTAGTGATATCAGCAATAGATTCTCCACCAGCCGCAATGCTATAAGGTGCAATAGCTGTCGCAAGCGTATTAGCCATATCTGCATTAGTCTTAGCGGTTAAGCTTGCCGCAAGGTCAGGGCTAATAGACTCAATAATAGATTTAACGGTATTTGCATATGCATCCTGTCTAGCTTTTTCAATATCGACAAGAGCTTTACTTTCTTTCAAGTCTTGGTCAATTTCTTTTTGTTTTCTTGCAAGTTCAGCCTTATGGACTTCATCGATGATGACCTGCAAATCTTTTTCAGCCTGTTTAGAAGCGAGCTCTTCAGCTTCTTTCTTTCGATTAACTTCAGTTTGAATTTCTAACTTACGAATAGCCTCTTCTCTTTGAAGATTCATTTTATTAATAAGCTTTTCATTTTGAAGTTCCATTTCTTTCTTTTCAGCTTCAGCCAATTTCTCAACAACTTCAACACGCTTTTTAGCAGCAGTTAATTGAAGAGATTTTTTAACCATATCTTGCTGATGATCTTCAAACATCTCACTAATTTCACTATCATCAATATAGATAGAAAGCACTTCGCAGTCTTTTACAAACATACCATTCTCAGGGAAGAAACGACCTGCATGAGTATTTTTCTCACTTTTTTCAGACTTTTCATCAGCCCTAGCAATTGCGACGTCACGAATAATTTTTACATAGTTCTGATAAAATTCTTCAATTGTATATTTCTTTGCAACCTGCTTCATCAAAGAGCGTTCACGGTCGCACATAAATTTAATGTAGTTATCTACATTAAACCATTTATCTTGATAATCCTTATCAAAATCAACGCAATAACTAACTTTTACAACGCAACGAACAAAGTCTTTGGTTTCGACATTGATAAGGTCGCTTACTTTGTTATTTTCATGGCGTAAGAAACAAGTATGAATCATATGGTCAGTAGTCTTAGGTCTACCAGTGCTGAGCTGAAGCTCTTCAAGAGTCTGGTCATAATCCAGCATGACAGTCTGCGGTCCGCAAACTACCTTACGAGTTCCATCCTTAGAAATAACATTAATAGCATATCCAGTCCATACGTCAGTTGTTACAACTCCATCAAACTTATTATCAAGAGTAATAGTGCGAGGTTTGGTATAACTGGTTCCACGAGAGATATTAGCATTGGTTTCAAGATACGCAAGGCTATCTTTTTCTCTATTAACTGCGGCACTGAAACTCATAGCATCCATATAGGAAGTGTTAACATTTTTAGCAAGTTTTTCAACCATCTGCTCAGATAACTGCTCATTATAAGCAAGAGCTTCTTTGTTGCCGGGATACATTAACTCACATTGACGACGACTTAACTTACGTTTTACCACAACTTCAAAACGAGGGTCTGGTAAATACATTTGAGGACCTTTGATAGTTTTAATTACACCAGTCAAACGATTTAAGATATATCGACCTTCACCTTCTGGAATCGCAATAGCGTGATGCATCATTTTACCATCATAGGTAATAATTGCATGCTCAGGACGGGGATAATAAATCATTTGGTCTTTACCAGTAATGAAAAGCTCTTCTCCTACTGGATGTGTAATAGTTTTATCTCCTACTTTTTCTTTGTATTCATCGATTACTTTTACATAAATACCAGAAATTTTAGAAAGCTCAACAGCTCTAAAAATATAACCGCCTTTTGGACTTGTAACAAAAGTTTCTGTAGGCTTAGGGAATACCACCTGAGGACCATGTTCATATCTCTTGTTACCATCTTCGTCCTTTAAAATACAATATTCAAGACGTTCTAGAGTTACTGCTTCTCGAATATATCCAAGAGAATCATCATTCTCAACAGGAATAACTTCAATACCAGTAGGAGGGATATAGAATGAAATTTCTGTTCCTTTAATTACAAGGATTTGTCCATTTACATAATTAGTTTGCTTATTTTCAACTAATTCGCCTTCTGCATTTCGCACCTCTCCTCGAGAACTATTTGCGGCATTAGCCTCATAGACTCGCGCAAGTAAATACTGGTTAGAGCGCAAAGCGTGACCTCTTACAACTTTAGCCATCTGTCCCGGATAAAGCGCAAAAGCAGTTGGTCCCATAATATTGATTTTCTTACCAACCTCAATATTATCAGGTAAAACATTAGAGGAACCTGGACTAGGATGTTTATTATCTTTAGCGGGGTTTTTAAGAATACAATACCAGTTTTCTGGACAAATTGTTAAAAGCTTAATAGCTTGACCATATGAACAAGGCTCAAATCTTTTTGTAGATGAATTAAAGGTTACTAAACTATCGCTCTGAGAAAGAGACATTTTAGTAGGTCCCACCAAACAAGAAATAAAACCTTTCGTTTGATCAAGCACGTAACTATATTCATTTGACGAGAGAACTAAATCTTTTTGAATATCGCTCATATATAACTTCCTTTCTTTATAAGAATATTTTTTTTATAAAATCATTAGCTTTTTTATTATTATCATTAGCCAATGTTTCTAACAAATTACTTTCTTTAAGAAGATAATAAGCAACTAAATTTTTAAAATCTTCTTGCTGAGAAAGTCCTTTAGGGAAATGAATTTTTATAGGTTCAAAATTAAGGTTAGGAGATATTAATTCAACCCAATAAAAAGGTATTGTTGAATTACTTGAAAGAAAAAGAAATTTTTCTTTAAAATCAAAATTCCATTCTTCAGTAAGAATTCGTTTCCATGGAATATATTTAAACTCTTTTTTAAAGGTAATTCCACAAGGATCTATTTGTAATTCATCTATTAAATAAGAACTCATATTATTACTCCTTAAAGAAGATATTTTATAATAGAATAATATTTATTTTTTAATTCTTCTGTAAGAGTTTCTTCATGTAAAAGATGGTCTTTTATATCTGCTCTTTTTATTGCTTTAGCAAATGCATTATTACTTAAAGCAATTTTAACAATATATTCTTCATAAGAATCTTCTTTTTCTTGAGTTAATAATTTAATTGAGTTAATTTCTAATTGAGAACAATAGGCTAATGGAGTTGTTGAACAAGAAGTATTTTTTAAAATATCATGTAATAAACCGATTGTCCAAAGAGATTGTTTATCGGTATCGCTTGCGAAAGATGCTTCTTCAACTGCGTATTGAGCAACTCGAAGAGCGTGAGAAAGTTGATTTGCTGAATAATAGTCTATAGCTATTTTTAACATATCATAATCAGTTATATTATCCATTAAAAACTCCCTTCTTTATAAACACAAATGTTTAAATAGTAATCTTCATATCCATTTCCATAGATATGAGAAATAATAAAATTAGGATTATCTTTAATCCATTTTATAAATTTTTCATTATTACTTCCATGATATAAAGTTCTAAAATTATTATTCATATCTTGAATAATAATATAATTATCAAATAATAATTTTGCAATATCTTCTGTAAAAGGCATTATTAAAATTCTCCTTTTTTATTTTTCTATATTTATTATATTATATTTTTTATAAAAAATCAATATAATAAATTTCATTTGGACAAAAAGAGTTCATAATACTAAAAAATTTTTTATTTAATATAGATGTAAAATCTATATTAAATAAAAAGGAGGAATTTAAATGCGCTTAATAGAAAGAGGAAAGAAATTAAATCAATAGATAGAAGTTTGGATGTGTGATGATATGGAAGAAGTAAAATTGCTTCCTAAAAATATTCCTACTGGTTCTTTAGTTTTAGTTCCTTCCGATAATGGTTTAATTGTATAGATGAAAAATAGTAAAGGAAAATGGAAAGAGCTTTAAAGGAGGAAAGAATATGGATATATATACTTTAGCATTATCTATTGCATATATAAATAAAACTATAAAAGCAGCAGAACTTGAAGGATTTAAGGTTCAAGTTGAAACTACCAGAGATATTCTGGAAACGGTTGGCGAAGAGAAGATCTTCTACTTCCTGCCTAAAGTTGTATCGGAGCCTCAGAACGGATACGACGAGTATATATACGTTAATGATAGCTGGGAGTTGATGGGTAGCACTGATATCGATTTATCTAGTTATATGACTCTTGCTCCCCTTAACCCGACCGCCGCACAGATCTCCGCTATGTCAGCCGGTCAACTTTACGGTGATACTGTCAATCATAAGGGAACTATCAAAGATGGTCAGGAATTTTATGATACGGAGTATATCAATAGCCACTATTATGACAAAAATCGGATGCGGCTAATCTACAACGGAATGACTGTCTCTTCTAATATTCCTCCAACAACCGCTCCGCGAGATGTATACTCCTTAAATCATCTTTGGCTTTGTTATCCTGATAACACTCTATTTAGGTTGACCGATATAAGCTATGATTCTTCGACAACCGTCTTCCTCACTTGGCAAAGAGCAAACA
>Ga0326512_10002642_pt1 | contig 13241 bp, 12 predicted proteins | sample 1_2617_0518_D_FD_203652 | JGI IMG/M metagenome (GOLD analysis project Ga0326512, IMG submission 203652) | Bovine rumen microbial communities from UC Davis, California, United States - 1_2617_0518 | ecosystem: Host-associated > Mammals > Digestive system > Stomach > Rumen | place: USA... | reverse complement strand
GTGGACATTCCCATTGCAAGTGTTGCGGGGTGTCTTGAAGCCTGCTCGATATTTACGCCCATGACAGAGAGCTTGCCGCCGAATCCGCCGGGACCTAAACCTATTGAGTTAAGTCCGTCTTCCAAAAGTCTCTCCATCTCGGCAGCCTTGGGATTCGGATTGTGTGAACCTACCTGTCTTAAAAGAGCCTTCTTTGAAAGCTTTGCAGCTACTTCGGAAGATCCTGCGATACCGATACCGACAAGGCACGGAGGGCAGGCATTAACGCCATAAGTTGTCATCTGCTCGAAGACTGCCTTGGCGATTCCTTCGTATCCTTCAAGAGGCATCAGGACTTTGGAGAAACCGGGAAGTGAGCATCCGCCGCCTGCCATATAGAAATAGAGCTCCAGTTCATCGCTGTCCTTTACGATCTCCCAGTCGATCCAGGGACTGTGAGTTCCTATATTGTTGCCGGTGTTTTTCTCATCGAAAACCTCGACAGCATTAGGTCTTAAAGGCGCCTTTGCGGTAGCTTCCTTTACGGCATCGATGAGAGCATCTTCAATGATGTCCATATAAGGCCACTTTGAGCCGACGCGTGCAAAGAACTGCGGGATGCCGGTGTCCTGGCATGAAGGTCTTTTAAGTGAATCTGCGAGCTGCATATTCTTTTCCATGACATTGTAGATATCCGGAGCAAAGCCTTCATTCTCGATATCTTTCATCTGTGATAAACGGAGCTTTACATCGTCAGGAAGATGTCCTGCCGAATAGCTCATAAATGATGCGACAAGTGCCGATAACTGTTCGCGGGGTAAGTCGGATGACATAAGAAAACCTCCGTATAATCAAACGTATGACAATTATATAACAAGTGGCAGTGCGATTGGCTTCCGACTTTCAAAAGAAGGTCAAGTTCTTTATAATAAGCCAAATAATTAATTGTTTTTATACAAAGGGGAATGGAAATGACCGGAGAAGTTAAAGCAAAGACACCCGTTCTGGGCAAGATCGCTTCTGATAGGGTGTTATGCTACATATCCATGGCGTTGTTCGTGTTCCTGCCTGTGGCAGAGATAATCACGGAAGTTGTAAAGAGACTGAAGATAAAGGCTTTCAGGCATATTTATCCGTCTTATTATCAGACCTATATCGTTGCGGTCTTCGGTATCATTCTCACACTGTTTGTACTCCTGTCGCTGATCAGCAGAGCATGGTCAGGCAAGTTCAAATTCTATGTTGCCGATGTTTTCTATTTCACGCTCCTGGCATTCATGCTCATATCGATGTTCTGTTCACAGAACTTCGGTGTTTTTGCTGAAGGTGTGCCTTTTTATATGGAGCATCCTCTGCATTTCCTTTGCTACTACGGACTATTCTATGCGGGTTCCATGATAGAAGATACGGGCTTGCGCAAAAAGGTCATTGGCACATACGTTATAGTTGCACTGATACAGGGCATTGTTGCATTCCTTCAGACAAGAGGATTCGAGATATCCTACTGTCTATATGAAGCAGACCGTCCGGGCTATACTGCAGCATACGGACTTCTCCAGAATACGAATTTCTATGGCACACTCTCCTGCGTTCTTACTGCGCTTGTATCCGGACTTTTCATCATGAGCTCAAAGCTCTTCAAGACCCGGTTATTAAAGTGGGCAACTTTCGCACTTGCGATCCTCATGTTCTACACCATGATCGCGAGTATGGCGCGTCTTGCCTGGGTCGGACTCGGTGCCATGATCCTTACATACATCATTTCGTTCGTTGTAATGCGCAAAGGTGCGATCGACAAGGATTCATTAAGACAGATCACGATAGATTTCCTCACACTCATCATCGGCTTTGTTGCGGTAATCATCCTCAATATCATCCTTGAGTCTTCTATCACAGACAAGATCGAGCAGACAACGGAAGATGCTGCCGAGATCGCTGAGACAGGAGACTTCGGCAACGGCAGAGACGATATCTGGAGAGCAGCTCTTTCCAGTGTCCCGCATCATTGGCTTACAGGCATCGGTCTTGATAACCTTGCGGCAGCATTCAGAGAGCAGCCCGGCTGGCAGCCCGGTATGTATGTCCAGAGCAAGGGTCACTCTGAATATATCCACACACTTGCTACACAGGGTGTTTTCGCACTGATCAATTATGTGGCACTGCTTGTTTATGCGGCAGCCGGCACAGTAAAAGCCATCTACAACGAAAAGGACGATACGAAGCGCAGCATTATGTGGATCTTCTTAGGAGTCTTTGTTGCTTACATCTCACAGGCACTTATCAGCAGCAGCGTAATGAATGTCGCGCCGTATTTCTGGCTCATATTAGGTTTAGTAACACCAAGGACAAAACCCATTTCTTTTAAGAAGAGGTGACATCAGGAAGGAGGCTTCCCATGTTCAATTCTTTACTCCGTTTTAAAGCTGAGAAGGAAAGTCAGCTGTTCATCAAAAACTGCATTGCCTTCGATACACCAAGACTCGAGAATGAAGTCTTTCCCGCAGAATGCAAGACGGAAATGGACGTGGTGTATAAGGATGGAAGCAAGCCTCTCAAACTTGATGTTTATACCCCATTCGGATGTGCCGGTGCAAAAGAATGCTTCATCCTGATCCACGGCGGAGCATTTGTATACGGATTCAAGAAACTCGACCAGAACTTCGGAATGCACCTTGCAATAAAGGCAGGCATCCCTGTCGTAAATGTTGACTACACACTCATGCCGGATGCAGAGCTTCCGCAGATAATCACCGAGATCTTCAAGGCGATGAACTTCGTCTATATCAAATACGGTTTCAAGAAGTTCCATACGGTCGGCGATTCCGCAGGCGGCTATCTGGCATATATGGTTGCCGTGGCTGCAAGAAGCAGGCATGTTGCTCACGGAATGTGGGTTTTCGAGCGTCTCAGGGGAACAGTCGAATCGGCAGGTCTTATCTGTCCCGGTATCAGAAATTCGCTCAAAGCTTTCCCGGGCATTTATTTCGAGAATTTGAGCGGTTCCAAGGATGATCACCAGCGTCTTCCGAACTATGCATACGACCTTAATCTTATTGCAGAGAGGGACAATGGTCTCAGAGTAGCCGTAATTACCGGCGAGGATGATTTCCTTCTCCAGCAGGACCGCGAATTTAAAGACAATGTTCCCAATGCGGTTTACTACGAAGCCAAAAATGAAGGCGATCTTAAGATGCACCACGTTTTCCCGATCGCACATCCCGAATGGCCGCAGTCAGTCAAAGCAATCGAACTGATCGCCGAAAATGCGGTGGGGAGAAGGTAATATTATTGCTGACCGTGTTGCGTACCTGAATTGTATCTGAAAACGCTGTTTTAGATACGATTTAGAGCACATATCGGGTTTTGTGATCTATTTTGTATTCGAAATGACAATATTTGGTACAAAATAGATACGGTGATTATTCAGACACTTATTCACTGCTTATGAATTATCGCTGTTCCATAAACTGCACTATTCAATTTTGCCGACAGGTATCTTATGTCAAAAGGCATATCTTCCGTATCGTATGTGAAAAGAATATCAAGATCCGGAATCAGACCTGCTGCCGCGTAGTTCCCGTATTTGATTTTTGTCGTTGTCATGTAGTCGGCGGATTCTTTTATTCCGAAATGCTCATGAAATTTGCATGTATCGAGTTCCTTGAAATACAGAACAAAATCAGGGTTGATTGGCTTTGCTATTCCAACGAGTTTGATTGACGGTTCATATTTGAACGGGATGCCGAGCTCGGTGTAGAAGATTGCTATTTCTTTTTCTGCTGCTGAACGGTAATAGGTTCCATTGAAAAAGTTATAAGGATTTTTCGGATATTTCCGGTTGTCATCGTGTATCAAACTGTCGAAGAAAGCTTTATCCATGACGACAGGTTTATCATATTCTGCGTATACGGTTCTTTTAATCTTGTGCGGTTTGCATTCGGGGAGAGGCTCATCTTTAAAATGACTATACCAGATTGCCTCATAAATACTCAGCTGACGAGCTGCTTCATTTCTTGTAAGCAGGATCTTATAGTACTGTTGCCCTTCTGAAGTATTGACTCTGTATTTGTGACTGCCAACGATAATCCGTTTGCATTGCGGACCCTCTGATTTTAGATTATGCAGCTTAACATCAGGCAACTCATCGAGCAGCTTTCGGAGATAGTTGATCTTGAGAGCAAGATACTCTTTCGGGATGTATTTGTTGAGGTTTTCCATATCTTTATTCTAGTGGGGAACACTTGAAAAACAACCGACAAAATACGACAAATGCCGACAAAAACCGACAAAGAAAAAACGCATGAAAATGCTGTTTTTCTGTTTAAAGTAAAATTAATAATTAATTTCATTAAAGTAATTTGAAAAGAGAGTTACAAACAATCGCTTAAAACGAAAAACGCTTCCAATTTGATTACAACAAATCTCATCGGCTGCGTACCTGATCTGTATCTAAAATCGAAAAAACAGATACAAAAAAGTGCACGTCACATCGGAAATGCACTTTTTCGTATTTGAAAACGCAATTATTGGTACACATCAGGTACAGCAGTATCGAACCGCACTTACACTTATTCTGTCTGACTATATAAGATGCATCATTACCGGGTATGGACAGTCCCGTACCGGACTTACACTTATTCCTCTTTTGCAGTGTGCGTCTCGTCGTATGTTTTGTTGATCAGTTTTGAGATCGGCTTGTATACGAAGAATGTTATGAGGCCAACAACGATTCCCTTGAAAAGGTTGAACGGTACAAATGCCGCAAGCAGGAGTGAGAGCTTGTCTTTAATGAGAGGGTTGACTGCAGAGCTCATGCCGATGATGGCTTCCGTCGAGAATCCCATTACGGAACCATAGAGCGGGAGTGTGATGAAAGCATTGACGGGAACGGCAATAGCAGCAAGAGCCAGAGTTGCGATGCCCATTGAAGCGGCAGCGCCTTTTCTGGTGCGGAACTTGCGGTAGATAAGTCCTGCTGTTCCGACATAGATAACACCCGTAATGAAGTTTGAAAGCTCACCGATGCCCATTGTCTGAGTAACGGGGAGGTGAATGAGATTTTTAAGAAGCTCGATAACAACGCCCCAAACAGGACCTAAAGCAAATGTGCCGATGAGTACGGGAAGCTCGGAGAAGTCGAACTTCAGGAATGGTGGCATAAGCGGGAGCGGTATCTCGAGATACATAAGAAGAACAGCCATTGCAGTAAGGACTGCACATGCGGCAATGCGGCGGATCATTATCTTGCGCGCAGCACGAGAATCCGTCTTAACGGTTACATGGGTTTCGGTCATAGAAAATACACTTCCTTTCTTCCGGACTTTACCGTCGGCCCCTGGAATCACACCGGGTCAACCTCACCTTAGATAAAATTTATGAGGCTTGCGGGCTTACGCTTATGGCGTTCACCGCCGGTCGGAGAATCACACTCCGCCTTGGACGTCTCAATTATACCCTCTGACGTCTTATTTGCAACACCCATACCGGTAATGTGGTGTAGTAATGTGGCATTTATAAGAAAAAGATTGACGGATGTTCAATTTTGGTGCGATAATATCGCGATATTAAACACGTAGGAGTTAATATGAGCCTTAGCAGAAAACAGTTTGACGTATTGGAGAAGATGTCGTCCCAAACAGCTTCTGTCTCGCAAAGAGACCTTGAAAAGCTTACGGGACACAGCCTTGGTACCATTAACAGGGTCATCAAGGAACTGGCAGATGCGGGATATGTTTCAAATGGCATTATCACGGCGGCAGGATTGAACGCTCTTGAACCATATAGAGCAAAAAGAGCAATATTTATAGCCGCAGGATTCGGATCAAGACTTGTTCCGATCACCTTTAATACCCCCAAGCCGCTCGTCAGAGTTAAGGGCACTAGGATAATCGATCATCTTCTGGATGCATGTCTTGAGGCAGGCATTGAAGAGATCTATATTGTCCGCGGCTATCTTGCAGAGCAGTTTGACCAGCTTCTTTATAAGTATCCTATGATCAAGTTTCTCGAAAATCCTGTTTATAATGAAGCAAACAATATCAGCTCATCACTTATTGCAAAGGATCTTTTATCCAATGCATATGTTTTCGAGGCGGATCTTCTTTTATCAAATCCCAAGATCATAACCAAATACCACTATACTTCTGATTTCCTTGCAATTAAGAAGGACAGATCTGATGACTGGTGTTTTGAAGTTAAGGACAGGATCATTACCGAAGAGACGGTCGGCGGTGAAGACTGCTGGCAGATGGTAGGTATCAGTTACTGGAATGAAGAGGACGGGCATAAGCTTTCACTGGATATCCCTGATGTTTACTCAACTCCGGGCGGTAAAGAAAGATACTGGGAGCAGGTTCCTCTTGTTTATAAAAAGAAAAATTATGCGGTTGAAGTCCGTGAGTGCTTCGAAGAAGATATCGTTGAAATCGACACCTTCAATGAACTCAAGCAGATCGATCCCACATACGATGTCTGATGGAGGTAAATGAATGGAACTCGTGAAAAGAAACATCTTACTTAATCCGGGTCCGTCTACAACAACGGATACCGTAAAGTATGCTCAGGTTGTACCTGATATATGTCCCCGTGAAAAGGAGTTCGCAGGGCTCATGAAGGGTATCCGCGAAGATCTGGTAAAGATCGTTCACGGCGATCTTGAAAAATATACGAGCGTTTTGTTCTGCGGATCAGGTACGCTTAATATCGATGTATGCATCAACAGTCTTTTGCCTGAAGGCAAGAAGGTCCTGGTCATAAACAATGGTGCATATTCGACACGTGCGGTAGAGATCTGCCAGTATTACGGTCTTCCTCATATCGATCTAAAATTCCCCGTAGATCAGAGACCTGATCTTGACCTGGTTGAGAAGACACTGAAGGAAAATCCTGACATCGGGTTGATCCATACTACACATAACGAGACCGGAACCGGAATCTTAAATCCGGTAAGAGAGATCGGCGCACTTGCACATAAATATGGAGCAATCTTTACTGTTGATACAACCTCAACTTATGCTATGAGACCTATCAATATCGAAGAGGACAATATCGATTTCTGCATGGCTTCTGCACAAAAGGGACTTATGTCTTTTACAGGTCTTTCCTTTGTTGTAGGCAACAGGGCTATCATCGAGAAGTCAAAGGATTTCCCGAAGAGAAGTTACTACTGCAATCTTTATCTGCAGTATGAGTACTTCGAGAAGACAGGCGAGATGCACTTTACTCCCCCGGTCCAGACGATCTACGCTACGATCCAGGCTCTCAAAGAGTACTGGGCTGAAGGCGAGAAAGCAAAGTGGGCACGTCATACACGTGTGTTCAATGCGATCAATGCCGGACTTGACGAACTCGGATTCAGACAGGTCATCAGGCCTGAATGGAGAGCGGGACTTGTATCTTCAGCAATCTATCCCGATGATCCGAACTGGAGTTTTGAGAAGGTTCACGACTATTGTTATGAAAGAGGATTCACTATCTATCCCGGTAAGATAAGTACAACAAACACTTTCCGTCTCTGCTCTCTTGGTGCGATAGACGAAGCTGACATCAAAGATTTTTTTGTTGTATTTAAAGAAGCGCTTGTAACAAACGGCGTACAGATTCCCGTAAACTATAAGAAATGAGGAGAGTAATATGAAGACGGCTTACACATGTTTTTGCACAGATGTTATTCATGAGGGACATTTGAACATAATCAACGAGGCCAGGAAGAGAGGCCGCGTGATCATCGGATGCCTTTCAGATGAAGCGCTTATCCGTTATAACAAATTTCCTACGATCAGCCAGGAAGACAGAGTCAAGCTCTATAGAAGCATTGAAGGTGTAGAGGAAGTTGTTATTCAGAATGACATGCTCTACGATGATGCCATCACTCTTATCAAGCCTGATTATGTTCTTCACGGCGACAACTGGAAAGAAGGACCGGAGAAGGCTTTGCGCGATCATGTCCAAGAGCTTGTCAAAGCTTATGGCGGTGAGCTTATCGATATTCCTTATACATATAATGAGACTGTAAAGAAGATCGACATGCAGCTCCGTGAAAAGCTTGCCATGCCTGAATACAGAAGAAAGAGACTCCGTCAGCTTCTTGCCATAACTCCTATTGTAAAGGCAATGGAGGCTCACAGCGGTCTTACGGGTCTTATTGTTGAGAAGACTGTCGTTGAGCGTGAAGGACGTCTTGATCAGTTCGATGCGATGTGGATCTCATCTCTTTGTGATTCAACTGCAAAGGGTAAGCCTGACATCGAGCTCGTTGATATGACTTCAAGATTCAGAACGATCGACGATATTACTGAAGTTACTACAAAGCCTATTATCTTCGACGGTGATACAGGCGGACTTACAGAACACTTTGTTTATACTGTCCGTTCACTCGAGAAGATGGGCGTATCTGCAGTAATCATCGAAGACAAGAAGGGACTTAAGAAGAATTCCCTTTTCGGAACCGAAGTTAAACAGACACAGGCTACGATCGAAGAGATGAGCGCAAAGATCGCAGCAGGAAAGAAGGCGCAGCTTACAGATGATTTCATGATCATCGCGCGTATTGAGAGCCTTATCCTTGAGAAGGGGATGGAGGATGCTCTTGAACGTGCGCACGCATTCGTTGCTGCAGGTGCCGACGGTATCATGATCCATTCCAGAAAAAAGGAACCCGATGAGATCCTTGAGTTCTGTGACAAGTTCAGAAAGGACAACAAGGAGACACCTATCGTAGTTGTTCCTTCAAGCTTCAACGTTATCACAGAAGAAGAACTTGCTGCTCACGGAGTCAATATCGTTATCTATGCAAACCAGTTAACAAGAAGCGCTTTCCCGGCAATGCAGAAGACTGCAGAGGATATCCTCCGCTATCACAGAGCCAAGGAAGTAGACGACAGACTCATGAAGATCAAGGACATTATCACACTCATTGATGAGTTATAATATTGCGTGTTAATCAGGAGAATAAGATGAAAGTAGAAAAACTTGTTGAAATAATAGGCAGTGATTTCTATTCCGGTGTTCCGGACAGTCAGCTTAAGGCTCTCTGCAATTATCTGATGGCAACATACGGCATAGATCCGCACCATCATGTGATCGCTGCAAACGAAGGTAACTGTACAGCTCTTGCTGCAGGATATCATCTTGCCACAGGTAAGGTTCCGGTAGTTTATATGCAGAACTCCGGAGAAGGAAACATCATCAATCCGGTAGCTTCACTTCTTAATGACAAGGTCTATGCTATCCCGATGGTATTTATCGTCGGATGGAGAGGTGAGCCCGGAATTCACGATGAGCCTCAGCATATCTATCAGGGTGAAGTTACGGTTAAGCTCCTCGAAGATATGGATATCGCTACTTTCATCATTGGCAAGGACACGACCGACGAAGAAGTTGCCGGAGCAATGGAGAAGTTTAAGGATGTTCTTGCAAAGGGCAAGGATGTTGCTTTTGTTATCCGCAAGGGCGCGCTTTCTTTCGACGGCAAAGTCGAATATAAGAACGAGAATAAAATGGTCCGTGAAGAGATCATTCAGCATATCGTAAAAGCATCAGGTGAAGATCCGATCGTTTCGACAACGGGTAAAGCTTCAAGAGAGCTTTTCGAGACCAGAGTGGCAAACGGTCAGTCTCATAAATACGATTTTCTCACAGTCGGTTCAATGGGCCACTCATCTTCTATCGCTTTGGGTGTAGCAATCAACAAGCCTGATACACGTATCTGGTGTGTTGACGGTGATGGTGCTGTGCTCATGCACATGGGTTCTATGGCTGTATTAGGTGCAAACAAGCCTTCGAATCTTATCCATGTTGTTATCAACAACAGCGCTCATGAGACAGTAGGAGGAATGCCTACTGTTGCAGGCTCGATAGATCTTGTAGCGGTCGCAAAGGCATGCGGATATCCCAATGCTGTATGCGTCGATTCCTTTGAGGCTCTCGACAGGGAGCTTGAGGCTGCAAAGGCCAGGAATGAACTGAGCCTGATCGAAGTAAAGTGTTCGATCGGTGCTAGAGACGATCTCGGAAGACCTACGACAACAGCTCTTGAGAATAAAGAGAATTTCATGGATTATCTTAATTCATGCTGTAATTGACCGGAGTTATTTTGCTGATGAGTAATGAGGTCGAAGTTAGCATCGTATGCAATACATATAATCATGGCAAGTACATAAGAGATGCGCTGAATGGTTTTGTAATGCAGAAGACGGACTTCAAATATGAAGTCCTGGTTCATGACGATGCATCGACAGATAACACGGCTGAGATCATCAGGGAATTCGAAAAGGAATACCCGGACATAATCAAACCGATTTATCAGAAGGAGAATCAGTATCATAAGGTTTTCTCTATCCTTTGTGAGTTTCAGTATCCCCGTGTAAAAGGCAAGTATATTGCCATGTGTGAGGGTGATGACTACTGGACAGATCCTTACAAGCTTCAAAAGCAGTATGACAGCTTAAAAGCACATCCCGGTATTGATATCTGTGCCCATTCATCAGATCTGATAAATGCAGAAGACGGTTCTGTTCAGGGCAAGGTTCATCACTACGATGAAGTAACTGTCATTCCGGTTGAAGATGTAATATCAGGGGGCGGAAGCTTTGTAGCCACCAGTTCACTGTTTTTCAAAAAGGAGATCGTAACTGAACCCCTGAAATTTTTCGAGATAAATCCGATCGATTATACGATTCAGATCGGAGGTTCATTAAGAGGCGGTATGCTATATCTCCCGGACAATATGTCGGCGTACCGTGTGTCTGTCCCGGGATCCTGGTCGGTTAAAGTTGATAAGAACCGCAAAGCCAATCTTGTATCGGTTAATGAGACTATGGCGTGTTTAAAGCAGCTTGATACCGATACAGGGAAAAAATATCATAAAATGTTATCCAAGATGATATTCAGATTGTTTCTTGCAAAGATTCATCTGAAGCTCTTGATACTGTTTAACAGGTAATAAAATGGAAGCAGATCAAACAAGAAGCAAGGTCCTTACTGGTTTTTTATGGAGACTATTTGAACGTTTTGGCGCCAGAGGAGTTGAACTGATTGTCGCTCTGGTATTGGCGAATGTATTGGATCCTGACCTCTTCGGGTCAATTGCGCTGGTGCTTGTAGTCATAACCATAATGCAGGTCTTTGTTGACAGCGGATTGGGCAATGCGTTAATACAAAAGAAGGACGCCGATAATAAAGACTTTTCAACGGTATTCTTTTTCAACATTGTATTCTGTGCGATCCTTTACACGATACTGTTTGTGGCATCGCCGTTTTTTGCAGCTTTTTATGACGATCCGTCACTAACGCCCATCATAAGGGTATTGGGTCTTACGGTAGTTTTTTCCGGCATTAAGAATGTACAGCTGGCTTATGTTTCAAGGAATCTGCAGTTCAAGAGATTCTTCTTTTCAACGCTCGGCGGAACGATCGTTGCTGCCATCGCAGGATTAGTTCTTGCATTCAAAGGCTTTGGCATGTGGGCGCTGGTAATACAGTCGGTTTCAAATACTGCGATTGATACGATCATCCTGTGGATTACCGTAAAATGGAAACCCGAGTTTTATTTCTCATTCAAAAGACTCAAGGTATTATTTGCTTACGGGTGGAAACTTTTGGTGTCGCAGCTTCTTGATACAGGCTATGAGCAGCTCCGCTCACTGATCATAGGAAAGATGTACACAAAAGCTGATCTTGCTTTTTATGACAGAGCAAACCAGTTTCCGAGCTTTCTTACAACGAACATTAACACTTCCATTGATACGGTTTTGTTTCCGGCTATGTCAGGCGTTCAGGACGATACCGCACGTGTTAAGAGCATGACCAGAAGAGCTATGAAGACCAGTGTCTTCATTATGGCTCCGATGATGGCAGGCCTTGCCGCATGTTCGACACAGATCGTTTCATTGATACTGCCGGATGTCTGGGCACCCGTTGTTCCTTATATGATCATCCTGTGCATCTCATATACATTCTATCCGCTTCACACAGCAAATCTGAATGCGATCAAAGCGCTCGGAAGAAGTGATATGTTCCTGAAACTTGAGATCATAAAGAAGGTAGTTGGTCTTTCGCTTCTCCTGATCTCAATGTGGCACGGCGTAATGGCTATTGCTTTGTCTATGCTTGCGAACAGTTTCATTTGCCAGGTAATAAACACATGGCCGAACAAAAAGCTAATCAATTACGGATACATTGAGCAGCTTAAGGATATAATTCCGACAATACTGCTGGCATGGGGCATGGGTGCTGTGGTTTTTTGTGTAAGATTTCTCGGATTAAGCGATTTGATCACGCTTGTGATCCAGATCCCTCTTGGTGTTGCAATATATACTCTTTTCTCAAAACTGTTCAGGATGGAAAGTTTCGACTATCTGTTGGACACGATTAAGAGTATTATTGGTAAGAAGGAGAAGAATGCATGAGAAAGCAGAAAGTTCTTGTTTTCCCTGCGGGGACAGAAATCGCATTTGAGATACACAATGCACTGAAATTTTCGAAGTTTGTTGAGCTTTACGGCTGCAGCAGTGTATCTTGTCATGCTGAATTCCTTTTCAAGAACTACATTGAGGGTGTGCCTTATCCGAACGATCCCGGATTTGCTGAAGCGATTAATAAGATCGTCGATGAATACGGCATCGATTTCATTTATCCGGCTCACGACAGTGCATGTCTTGCACTTACGCAGCTGCAGGACAGCGGCAAGCTTCACTGCAAGGTGGTTACATCACCGCTTGAGACCGTCGATACATGCCGCTCGAAAACAAAGACTTATGAATTCTTCAAAGGCGAGGAATTTATCCCCAAGACTTTTGCATCCGCTGATGATATCGAAAGTTATCCGGTATTCTGCAAACCTGCTGTAGGTCAGGGTGCCGAAGGTGCGATGAAAGTAAATGACAGGGAAGAGCTAGATAAACTCCTGTCCGGTGATGAGCAGTATGTTATCTGCGAATATCTGCCGGGTGATGAATATACAGTTGACTGTTTTACCGACAGGAACGGAGAACTCAGATCTTCGATAATCAGAAGAAGAGAACGTATCAGATCCGGAATCGCAGTAAGGAGCAGGATCATTCCGATGGATGATCAGGTAAAAGCGATTGCCGGAAAGATCAATTCGAAGATGAAGTTTAACGGCGCATGGTTCTTTCAGCTTAAGAGAAATAATTCCGGCGATTACCGTTTGCTCGAGATATCTCCCAGAATTCCCGGAACCATGGGAACGACCAGAAATCTCGGAATTAATTACCCGATGCTTACTATTTTTGACCTGCTCG
>Ga0326512_10002641_pt1 | contig 13242 bp, 10 predicted proteins | sample 1_2617_0518_D_FD_203652 | JGI IMG/M metagenome (GOLD analysis project Ga0326512, IMG submission 203652) | Bovine rumen microbial communities from UC Davis, California, United States - 1_2617_0518 | ecosystem: Host-associated > Mammals > Digestive system > Stomach > Rumen | place: USA... | reverse complement strand
TGCCCATATCGTCGACAGCAGCCTTTGCATACCACAACACCGTTCCCTTCACATTCTTCATTTCCCTGTGAAGCCTATGCTTAGCTCCCTGTTGATGCGTTTTGGGATTACGCAGGTCACGGGCTTTCACCGTCCTTTCCACATCCTCACCAATAAAGAGCGGACGATTATCTGAATACAAATCCCACCAACGAATCAAAGTGTCATAGTCAGCAGCCTTGTTGCCTATCTCCCAGTATATCTGAGGTACCACATAGTCAAGCCAACCCTTATTTACCCATAAGAGTACATCGGCATAGAGATCATCATAGTTTTGCAACCCGTTCGTGTTACTACCAATGGGCGAAGTGATTTTGTTGCGATAGATTCCAAAGGGCGAAATACCCACTTTCACCCAAGGCTTCACCTTATGAACAGCCTTGTAGAACTGTTCAACAAACAAGTTCACATTTTGTCTCCGCCAGTCTGCCTTTGTGGGATAGTGCTCACCATAACGTCTGTATGTAGCATCATCTGGAATAGTAAGCCCAGGCACAGGATAAGGATAGAAATAGTCATCCATGTGGATACCGTCAACGTCGTAACGCGTAACAATATCAACTGCTACCTCACAGATATAGTCACGATTCTCAGGTAGTCCGGGATTCAGAATCAGCATATCGTCATAAGGAAAGCAACGCTCAGGATGGGCAATGCCTACATGATTGGTTGCCAATGCCTTGGTGCCCTTTGTCTTTGCACGATATGGGTTAATCCATGCATGAAGCTCCATCCCACGACGATGGCACTGCTCAATCATCCATTGCAACGGATCCCAGTAAGGGTTTGGTGCCATCCCCTGCTGACCTGTCAGGAAGCGGCTCCAGGGCTCATACTTACTGGCGTAGAGTGCATCACATTCTGGACGTACCTGAAAAATGATGGCATTGACTCCATCTTTTTGCAACTCGTCAAGTTGATAGAGCAATGTCTGCTGCATCTTTTTGGTCCCCATACCTTGAAACTGGCCATTCACGCATTGAATCCATGCGCCACGGAACTCACGTTTCTGTTGAGCATTTACGGTCAGTGCCATCAGCACCGACAACATCATCAACCATTTTTTCATTGGTTTTCCTTAGTATTTAAATATTGATATATTTCCTTTGTCCAGTCCTCACCATTCTTTGGACAGTAGGTTTGAATACCTATCTGACTGGCAGCTGCCACGTTGCGTGGCCCATCGTCAACAAACAAGCATTCGGAAGGGGGAATCTGTTCTGCCATAAGCACCTTACGAAAGAACAAGTCGGCTGGTTTCATCACTTTCATCTCGAAACTCAGGTAACAAACATCCATATAGTCTCTTATTCCATGCCCCTGTCCATCGAAACGAGGAGAATCGACCCATTCCATCATGAAGGGATTGGTGTTAGAAAGCAGCAAAAGCCTATATCCTTCAGCTCTTAACTTCCTCAAGACCTCCAGATTGCGTTGGGGCAATTCCTTGGCATAGCCTTGCCAAGCATAACAACATTCCTCAAAGGAGACCTCACGCCCTATAAGCTTACTTAATTCACGTTGAAACGTATCTGCATCAATCTTACCTTCTTCCAAGTCTCCGAAAATTCCTTGCTGTGTGTAAGGATCTAACTGCTTGAGAGCATCTTTCAGTCCAAGTGCCTCAAACCGACGGAGTGCTTCTTCCTGAGCAAGGGTGATGATAACTCCTCCAAGGTCGAATAAAATGTTCTTAATCATTTAGGAAAACAGTTTTGGTTTATTCTTTCTTGCTTCTTCGAGCGAGACCAGCTGTTTCTTTTCTTGCTGATACTGCTCACGCAAATGAGTATATTCTTCATCGAGCTCTTCGCTGACTCGCTGACGATCTGCTATCAACCGATTAGCCATCAGCGGGTTCTGCGAGGCATCCTTCATCCAGACGACCGGACCTCCGTAGACAGGAGCAATCTTCAACGCCACATGCAATTCGCTGGTTGTTGCACCGCCAATCATTATCGGAATCTCCACACCTGCCTTTTTGAGTTCCTTTGCCACGTTAACCATTTCCTCAAGACTCGGCGTGATAAGACCGGAAAGACCAATCATGCTGACTTTCTCGTCAATGGCCTTACGAACAATATCCTCGGCAGGTACCATCACCCCCATGTCTATCACGTCATAACCATTGCAAGCCATAACAACACCTACGATATTCTTGCCAATATCGTGAACATCGCCCTTGACTGTGGCAAGAAGAATCTTTGGGCGAGAAGAGGTGGATGAACTTGCAGATTCGCCTATTTTCTCTGTATCACCCGCCAAATCCGAAAGACTTGTCAAGATGGAAACAGCTTGTTTCATCGTGCGAGCCGTTTTCACCACTTGTGGGAGGAACATTCGACCCTCACCAAAGCGGCGTCCCACTTCATTCATCCCATCCATCAGCGGTCCTTCAATAATATCAACAGCACGGTGATATTCCTTTAAAGCCTCTTCAAGATATTCCTGCAGATGGTCGCCAACTCCCTGAATGAGTGACTGCTGCAAACGCTCCCCTACAGGAAGAACAGAATAATTAGAACTAATAGTGTCTGCTGGTTCTGATGGAGATACGGGACATACAAGACTATTGGCTAACTCAGAGAGACGCTCAGCAGCATCTGCCCTTCTATTCAATATCACGTCCTCAATCAATTCACGCTGATCTTCCGGAATTGCATCGTATGTTACCTTAGTGGCCGGGTTGACGATACCGAAATCCATACCTGCATTGATGGCATGATAAAGGAACACGGCATGCATAGCCTCACGAAGATAATTATTTCCACGAAAAGCAAAGGACAAATTGCTCACGCCACCACTAACATGGGCACTTGGTAAATGCTTTCGAATCCACTCTGTAGCACGAATAAAGTCAAGGGCATAGGCATTATGCTCTTCAATACCTGTGGCGACAGCCAAAATGTTGGGGTCAAAGATAATATCTTGCGGAAGGAAGCCAACTTGCTCTGTTAGAATGCGATATGCTCTTGATGCAATTTCAATTCGACGTTCGTATGAAGTAGCCTGTCCCTGTTCATCGAAACACATCACCACCAAGGCAGCGCCAAGTCGCTTTACATCCATTGCATGGCTCACAAACACCTCTTCACCTTCTTTCAGCGAGATGCTGTTCACAATACTCTTACCCTGTATGCACTTCAATCCAGCTGTGATAACCTCCCATTTGCTGGAGTCAATCATCATGGGAATGCGAGCTATGTCGGGTTCTGCAGCAATCATGTTGAGGAAGGTCACCATCTCCTGTTGGGCATCGAGCAGCCCATCGTCCATGTTGATGTCAATAACGAGAGCTCCGTCCTCCACCTGTTTACGAGCAATGGCTATCGCCTCCTCGTAGTTTTTCTCCTTGATTAAGCGCAGAAACTTACGAGAACCAGCCACATTACAACGTTCGCCGACATTAGTGAATTGGCTATGTTCTAACACATCCAGTCCACTAAGCAGCATCTTATCGCTCTTTGCTACCAGTATATGTGGCTGCTTACCTATGACCAAAGGTGCGTATTTCTCAATAAACGCTGGGGTTGTGCCACAACAGCCACCCACGATATTCACCAAACCTTCATCAATGAATTCTGCTATCTGCGGAGCCATTGACTCTGGTGTCTCGTCGTAGAGACCCAAGGAATTGGGAAGGCCAGCATTAGGGTATGCACTAATATAATATGGTGCACGGCGAGCCAACTCCTTTAGATAGGGTTTCATCTGTCGAGCACCGAATGAGCAGTTCAAGCCGATGGAGAAAATAGGATATCCGCTGACAGAAGCAAGAAATGCGTCAAGTGTCTGTCCGCTAAGCGTACGTCCTGCCTTGTCGCTGATGGTTACACTAAGCATGATAGGCAACTGCCTGTGTCGACGCTCCATCACCTGCATCGCAGCATTGACGGCCACCTTAGCATTGAGCGAATCGAAAATGGTTTCAATCAATATGAGGTCTACCCCACCCTCTACAAGTGCGTCTATCTGCTCAACGTAAGCTTCCAACAACTGGTCATAGGTCAGTTCGCGACGTGCAGGGTCGGAAACATCGGGCGACATAGAACAAGTCTTGTTGGTAGGACCAATAGAACCAGCCACGAAGCGAGGTTTATCAGTCGTAGAATACTTGTCAGCTACCTGTCGGGCGAGTCTGGCCCCCTGAAGGTTCATCTCGCGTACCATCGACTCCAAATGGTAGTCGGCCTGCGAGATACGCTGAGCATTAAAAGTGTTGGTGGTAATGATATCAGCTCCTGCTTGCAAATAGCGCTCATGAATATCTCTAATGACATCAGGTCTTGTCAGACAGAGCACATCGTTGTTGCCTTTTTGAGGAACGTCAAGCAATATGCTGCTTGGCTTGAATACATCACCTCTAAAGTCTTGTTCTTCAAGTCTATACTCCTGAATAACGGTGCCCATTGCACCATCGAGAATCAGGATACGTTGTTTAATTATTGTGTTGATCATTTATATATTTTCATGGCACGATCCATTTCGCGCCGGTCTTCCTTTTCTTTTAGTGTCTGACGTTTGTCAAATGCTTTCTTACCTTTGCAGAGAGCCAAGTCCATCTTGGCATGTCCCTTGTCATCAATAAACACAAGCGTAGGCACAATGGTGTAGCCCGTCTGCTTCGTGGCACTCTCTAATCGGGCAATCTCACGTCTTGTTAGCAACAACTTGCGGTCGCGTTTCATCTCATGGTTGTTGTAAGAGCCATAAAAATAGGGACTGATAGACATTCCTTTTACCCAGATTTCGCCCTGTATGATGGTACAATAGGTGTCAACCAATGAGGCCTTACCCAACCGGATAGATTTAATTTCTGTGCCTGTGAGTACAATTCCTGCAGTAAACTCCTCAATAAAGAAGTATTCAAAGGCAGCCTTCTTATTTTTTATCTGCACAGGACTCTTCTTCCTGAGCTGTTCTTGTTCCTTGTTCATACAATCTTTGCAAATTTCTCAAGGTGGTCGTCAATATAGCGAGCCACTTGCTCAGTGTATTCCTCCTCGTTCTCTACAAAACGGTCATCGTAATCATCGAACTGCGGGAATTGTTCAAACAATGCCATGAACTCTTCATCCGAACAGTCGCGTTCCAGTGCTTCACGGTTCTCCAACCATAAAGTATGCACTTCATATATCATCTTCGACAATTCACGCATGTTCCACATCTTGTTGAGAGCCTTGGCGAAGGGATTCTTGAAAATAAAGGGGCCATATCCATTGTGTATCAGCTGGATAAAGCCTCCGTCCATCACCTCCTCATGAAGGGTGTCCCATGCCAACAGAGTCATCTGATCGGCATTCAATTCCTGCATGGTTTCCGGCGTTGGCTCGCCACCGATAGCTTCACGAATAGCATCGACAAATACACGGATAAAAGCATCCATGCCTTCCAACGCCGCATTACTCAAATCCTGATCTTTTACAATTATTTCTTTCATCAATGCAAAGGTACTGCTTTTTTTTCAAACCACCAAAAGTTGCAGAGTTAAAATGTATGATATGAAGTACACCATATTGTATTATTTACCAACCAAGAACTTTGATTTAATGGAAATGTTTCTATAAAATGCATTTTTCGCCAAATATATTTGGCCATTTCAAAAATAATGTGTATCTTTACACCCAAATTCATAGCAATAACTAAAATTTCTATCAAAACCAAGAAAAATGAAAGCATTTAAAGGTTCTTTGTTTTGCTTCGGCGCAGCTGCGCTGATGCTAACAGCATGTGCCGGTGGTGCTCAGAAAGAAACTGAGCTGACCCTTTCTGGGCTCGATGCCGCCAAGTTTGACACTGTTATCAATGAGAAGCCCGTGAAGCTCTTCACGCTGAAGAACGACATCGGTATGGAGGTATGTATCACCAACTATGGCGGCCGCGTGGTTAGCCTCGTTGTGCCCGACCGTGATGGCAACCCCACCGATGTGGTCTTAGGCTTCGACAACATTGGTCAGTACGCCGACACGCTCAACTCTCCTACCGACTACGGTTCAAGCGTTGGACGCTATGCAAACCGCATCAAGGACGCTAAGTTCACTCTGAACGGCCAGGAGTATCAGTTGAAAGCTAACGATGGCCCCAACTGCCTGCACGGCGGTGGCACTACAGGTTGGATGAACCAAGTGTATGACGCAGAACAGGTGGACGGCAAGACGCTGAAACTGACCATTGTGGCCGAGGACGGTGAAAATGGATTCCCCGGAACTATCACAGCTGTTACCACTTATCGAATTACCGATGACAACATGCTCGACATTACTTGGGAGGCAGAAACCGACAAGGAGACTATCATCAATCAGACCAACCATAATTATTATAACCTGAACGGCGACTTCACACAGCCTGGTTATGATATGGTGCTTTATGTGAATGCAGACAATTTCACTCCCTCCGACAAGCTCTATATCCCCACTGGCGAGATTAAATCAGTGGAAGGCACTCCAATGGACTTCCGTAATCCCCACGCTATTGGCGACAGCATCAAGTCGGAGTTCGATCAGATTCAGAATGCCGGTGGCTACGACCACAACTGGTGCCTGAACACCTATAAGGATGGCAAGGGCGATGATACAATAGTTTGCGCAAGCCTCTACAGCCCCAAGACAGGCATCTTCATGGAAATGTATACCAACGAGCCTGGCGTGCAAGTCTATAGCGGCAACTTCCAGGGCGTAGGCAACGAGCCAAACATTCAGCACAAGCATGGCCCCTATCCACAGCATGTAAGCGTTTGTCTGGAGAGCCAGAAATATCCCGACAGCCCCAACAAAAAGGACTGGGTGCAGCCCACGTTGAAGCCGGGTGAAAAGTACTTCAGCCGCGCAGCCTATAAGTTTTCTGTGAAGTGATCCACTATTCATGTATTAATGATTCACAATAATGGCACAAACAGAAAACGGAAATAAAGGATACCTCATCAGCATTGTCATGGTGGCAGTGCTGGGAGGTTTACTTTTTGGATATGACACCGCCGTCATCTCAGGTGCAGAGAAAGGCCTACAGGCTTTCTTCATGGAGTCCAAGGACTTTGCCTATACAGATGGTTGGCACGGATTTACATCAGCTTCTGCTCTGATTGGATGCATCATCGGATCAGCCCTGTCAGGTTTCTTAGCTACCAACTTAGGTCGCAAGAAGTCGCTCATTATCGCAGGCTTGCTGTTCTTTGTTTCGGCCCTCGGCTCAATGGACCCCGAATTCTTGTTCTTTGACTATGGCCAGCCCTCCTACTCGCTCCTCATCATGTTCAACTTCTATCGCGTCATTGGCGGTATCGGCGTTGGACTTGCCTCAGCCATCTGCCCAATGTATATTGGCGAGGTGGCTCCTTCTAATATAAGAGGTATGCTCGTTTCGTGGAACCAGTTTGCTATTATCTTCGGTCAGTTGGTGGTCTACTTCGTCAATTTCTTCATTTTGGGCGATCACATTCAGCCGCTTGTAGAGGAAATGGGAAAAGGCATTGCCGCTATCAATCCAGCAGCGCAGTGGACGGTGACAACTGGCTGGCGCTACATGTTCGGTAGTGAAGCTGTTCCTGCAGGACTCTTCGCCCTGCTTATCTGCTTCGTCCCCGAGACTCCACGCTATCTCGTCTCTATTGGACAAGATCAGAAGGCATTAAGCATCCTGTCGAAGATTAATGGCTCATCGAGAGCTGCTCAGATCCTGAAAGACATCAAGGACACGATGGTCGTGAAGACCGAGAAACTGATGACCTATGGTGCCATGTGTATCTTCGTGGGCATCATGCTTAGCGTTTTCCAGCAGGCTGTGGGTATTAACGCCGTACTCTATTATGCACCACGCATTTTCGGTGACATGGGTATGGATAATCCTATGATGATTACAGTCTTCATGGGTATCATTAATATTCTCTTTACCCTGGTAGCCATCTTCACAGTGGAGAAATGGGGTCGTAAGCCGCTGTTGATCTATGGTTCGTTAGGTATGGCACTCGGTGCCTTTGGCGTTGCCATCACCTTCGGCCACGAAGGCATGGAGATGATCACAGCTGCCAGCTTGCTCATCTACTCAGCTTCGTTCATGTTCTCTTGGGGTCCCATTACCTGGGTGCTCATCGCTGAGATATTCCCCAACACGATTCGTGGTGGTGCTGTGGCCATCGCCGTGGCCTTCCAGTGGATTTTCAACTTCATCGTCAGCTCAACTTTCGTGCCGATGTTCAATATGCATCTGACCGAGGGTGATGACTTCGGCCACTGGTTCACCTACGGACTCTATGGCATTATCTGTATCCTCGCTGCCCTCTTTGTCTGGAAGTTGGTTCCTGAGACCAAGGGCAAGACGCTTGAGGACATGACCGCCATGTGGAAAAATCGTAAATAAACAGCCCCTCAACACCTCCCCCTCGGGGGAGGAAAGAGAGGCTTCTACAACTTAGTACAATCATTTAATAACTTAATAACGAAAGACCCAAGCCCCTGTAACGGTCTTCCCCCAGAGGGGGATTAGAGGGGGGCCTCGTTTATGAACTGGAGTTCACACGAATTTATTTGGCTTGACTGGGTGGTTCTCATCGTCGGCCTTTGTGGAGTGGTGGCTGCTGTTTGGTATGCCATCTGGAAAGACAGAAAAGCCCAGAAGGGCGAAGACTCTTCGGCTTACCTCTTTGGTAAGGGTGAGCCTTGGTATGTAATTGGTATGGCTATCTTTGCTGCCAACATCGGTTCTGAGCACCTCGTAGGTCTGGCCGGTACAGGTGCCAAGGACGGTGTAGGTATGGCCCACTGGGAGATGCAAGGCTGGATGATCCTCATCCTCGGCTGGCTGTTCGTACCTTTCTATCAGTTGCTCATCAACAAGATGGGTAAGATCATCACCATGCCTGACTTTCTGAAGTTCCGCTACACCCAGCGGACAGGTTCGTGGCTGTCGATCATTACGCTGGTAGCCTATGTGCTGACTAAGGTGTCGGTGACCGCTTTCACTGGTGGTATCTTCTTCAAGTTCCTGCTTGGCATCCCATTCTGGTATGGCGCTATCGGCCTCATCGCAATTACTGCAGTGTTCACCGTGTTCGGTGGCATGAAGGGTGTGATGACCTTGTCTACCATTCAGACTCCTATCCTTATTATTGGTTCTTTCCTGGTGCTATTCCTCGGTCTGAATATGCTCGGCGATGGCAGCATCACTGCCGGATGGGCTGAGATGATGCGGGTTTGTAATGCTGCCCACGATGGCTTTGGCACTACCCACATGTTCCACCCCGATCCTGCCGACCCAATGTATCCGCAGTTCCCTGGCTATGTAGTGTTCCTGGGAGCCTCAATTATCGGCTTCTGGTATTGGTGTACAGACCAGCACATCGTGCAACGTGTACTTGGTCAGGTTCCTGGTGAGGACAACAAGGAAGTGATGAAGCGTGCCCGCCGCGGCACCATCGCAGCTGGTTTCTTCAAGATTCTCCCCTGCTTCATGTTCCTCATCCCCGGTATGATTGCCTATGCCCTGTCTCTGAAGACTGGTAGCGGCATTGAGATGGACATCACCAACCACGAGTCTACTGACGGTGCCTTCGCCATGATGGTGAAGAACATCCTGCCTGCCGGTATCAAGGGTATTGTAACCATCGGTTTCGTCTGCGCTCTCGTTGCTTCACTGGCAGCCTTCTTCAACAGCTGTGCTACGCTGTTCACAGAGGACTTCTACAAGCCCATGAAGAAGGGCAAGAGCGAGGCCCACTACGTGTTTGTAGGCCGTACCGCTACTGTGGTGGTCGTGCTGTTGGGTCTGGCTTGGATGCCAATCATGATGAACATGGGTAACCTATATTCCTATCTGCAGGATATCCAGTCGCTGATTGCTCCCGCCATGGTGGCTGTGTTCACCTTAGGTATCTTCTCCAAGAAGATTACGCCGAAGGCTGGTGAATGGGGTCTCATCGGTGGCTTCCTCATCGGTATGGTCCGTCTGATTACCAACGTCGTTACCGACTCTGGCAAAGCCGTGATGGATGGTGCCTTCTGGGAGAACACCGCATGGTTCTGGCAGACCAACTGGCTTATTTTCGAGTGCTGGCTCCTTGTGTTCATCATCCTGCTGATGGTGGTTGTCAGTTTCTTCACACCCGCACCCTCCAAGGAACAGGTTGATGCCATCACTTTCTCTGCAGACTTCAAGAAGTCCATCAAGGAGAGTTGGGGTGCCTTTGATGTTATCGGCACACTGGTCGTTATCGGCCTCTGCGCTTGCTTCTATGCTTACTTCTGGTAAGATATGACTTATTATAACGAACATTCCAAAGTCTGGGTATCAGTCGACGTGATTATCTTCGGCTTCGACGAATCGAAGCTGAAGATACTCATCGGTCGACGCCAGATGGATCCTGGCCGCGGCCAGTGGAGCCTATATGGGGGCTTTGTAGGCGCAGATGAAGGCATCGACGAAGCTGCAAAAAGAACACTATACGACCTGACGGGACTCAACAATCTCTACATGCGACAAGTGGGAGCTTTCGGCAGTGTGGATCGTGATCCGGGCGAGCGAGTCATTTCGATTGCTTACTACGCCCTGATTAATGTGAAGGACTACGACGACAAGCTGCGTATGGAGCATGGGTTAGAGTGGATGGATTTCAACCAACTGCCCGAACTCTACTCCGACCACAAGGAGATGGTGAGTCAAGCACTACACATCATGCGCCAGAAAATCAAGACGGAGCCTATCAGCTTCCGCCTCTTGCCATCTCTCTTCACACTCACTCAGCTACAGCGTCTGTACGAGGCTGTTCTTGGCGAGGAGGTTGACAAGCGCAATTTCCGCAAGCGTATCAAGGAGATGGACTTCATCGAGAAGACCAAACTCATTGACAAGACGGGTTCCAAGCGTGGTGCATTCCTCTATCGTTTCAATAAGAAGATGTTTAACGAAGAGAGTATCTTTAAACTATAAATTATGTTAGAAGAACTAAAGCAGAAAGTATTCAAGGCCAACCTTGATTTGGTAAAACAAGGACTGGTCATCTTTACTTGGGGCAATGTCTCAGGCATCGACCGTGAGAAAGGCCTCGTTGTGATTAAACCCTCAGGCGTCAGCTATGACGAGATGAAAGCTGAGGATATGGTGGTCGTTGACCTGGAGACAGGCAAGGTCGTTGAGGGCGAACTCAATCCCTCGAGCGATACCCCCACACACCTTGTTTTGTATAAGGCATTCCCCAACATCCAGGGCGTGGTTCACACCCATAGTACCTATGCCACCGCCTTTGCACAGGCCGGTCGCGACATTCCCAACATCGGAACAACCCATGCCGACTATTTCTACAAGGATATTCCTTGCACCCGCGATATGACCAAGGAAGAGGTTGAGGGACAGTACGAGCTTGAGACAGGCAACGTCATCGTTGACGAAATCCTGAATATCCGTAAGATCAATCCTGACCACACGCCTGCCGTATTGGTGAAGAATCACGGTCCGTTCTCGTGGGGCACGTCACCCGACAACGCTGTCTACAATGCCAAGGTGATGGAGCAGTGCGCTAAGATGGCCTTTGTGGCTTTCTCGGTGAATCCTAACCTGACAATGAACCCTTTGCTTGTCGAGAAGCACTACAACCGCAAACACGGTCCTAACGCCTATTACGGACAGAAAGGGCAGAAACATTAAATGTTGAACATTGAACATGAGGCATGAATGAACAGTGGAATAACCGAGATTTGGAACTCGTGGTCGAAAAGAAGCAGAAAGGCGAGCCTGGTGTTACGAAAGACGAATGGTCGCACCATATCGTGAAACTGAAAGAGGGGGAGGAGATTAAGTGGAGCATCCGCCACGGATTCTACCACCCTCCCTACGAAGGTGAGTATGTCTACCGATTCACCCTTCTCGAAGCCAGTGATATCCTTCGGCTCAAGGTCGAAAGAGAGACCGCACAGGAGATAATTCTCGGAGACGGCGACTCCTGGTCGTCTGGCTGGTATGAGGGGGGCGATGCGAGCTATCAGGTCACCCTCAAGGTCAAGGAGAGCGTCTATGCCATCTGCGAACTGCCTCCTGGTATCCGCACCATGCAGCAGACAGACCACGATGCTTGGGAATATGCTGTGCGTAACGGGCTGATATGATTCACTAATCGTGAGAAATTGAAAAAACAGATAATCGAATAACTATTAATTTAAAACCATTTTTTATGAAAGCATTTGAGAATTATGAGATTTGGTGGGTGACTGGCGCACAGTTGCTCTATGGTGGTGATGCAGTGGTAGCTGTCGACGGACACTCGAAGGAGATGGTAGAGGGTCTGAACGCTTCAGGCAACATCCCCGTGAAGATTGTATATAAAGGCACAGCCAACAGTTCGAAGGAAGTGGAGCAGGTGATGCTCGCAGCTAACAACGAGGAGAAGTGTATCGGTATCATCACCTGGATGCACACCTTCTCGCCCGCCAAGATGTGGATCAAGGGCCTTCAGGCTCTGAAGAAGCCGATGCTGCACTTCCACACTCAGTACAACGCCGAGATACCCTGGGAGACCATGGATATGGACTTCATGAACCTGAACCAGAGCGCCCACGGCGACATCGAGTTCGGACACATCTGCACCCGTATGCGTGTTGCCCGCAAGGTGGTTTGCGGCTACTGGAAGGACGAGCAGGCTCAGAAGCAGATTGCTGTATGGGCTCGCGTAGCTGCCGGCGTGGCTGATGCTCACAATGTTCGCTGCCTGATGTTCGGTATGAACATGAATAACGTGGCAGTGACCGACGGTGACCGTGTGGAGTTTGAGCAGCGCTTAGGCTACCACGTGGACTACTATCCCGTAAGCTCGCTCATGGAGTACTTCAAGAAGGTAACCGACGCCGAGGCCGATGCACTGGTTGAGGAGTACAAGAAAGAGTACACCATCAAGATTGACGAGAGTGGAGAGGAAGTCTACTGGCAGAAGGTGAAGAATGCCGCCAAGGCCGAGATTGCCCTCCGCCGCGTACTGAAGGACGAGGGTGCAACCGCCTTCACCACCAACTTCGACGACCTGGGCGACGCAGACATCGACGCTCCCGACTTCTGTGGCTTCGACCAGATTCCTGGCCTGGCTTCTCAGCGCCTCATGGTCGAGGGTATCGGCTTTGGTGCCGAGGGCGACTGGAAGACCGCTTGCCTCTATCGCACACTCTGGGTCATCCAGCAGGGCATGCCCATCGGATGCTCGTTCCTCGAGGACTACACCCTCAACTTCGC
>Ga0326512_10002640_pt1 | contig 13242 bp, 13 predicted proteins | sample 1_2617_0518_D_FD_203652 | JGI IMG/M metagenome (GOLD analysis project Ga0326512, IMG submission 203652) | Bovine rumen microbial communities from UC Davis, California, United States - 1_2617_0518 | ecosystem: Host-associated > Mammals > Digestive system > Stomach > Rumen | place: USA... | reverse complement strand
GCGATCTGCTTGATCGCCTTTGGAGGGGCCAACATCCTCTACGTCATCATCGGCAGGATCGCCGGCATCTATTCCTCCTTCGTCGAAGGCGCGCCCTCGGCCATCTATCCTTTGGATTCGGTGCTGTATTCGCTCCTCTTCATCGCGATCGGCGTCTTGGCCATCCTTTATTTCAAGAAATGGCAGGAGAAATTCCCGCTCCTTCTTCCTTCCCGCCCGATCTGCGTGAAGGCGAGGGGCGCCTATGCGACCTTCGTCGCCTTCTGGCTCCTCTTCGCCCTTTATGGCTTTTCCGCGGGGCTATACAGCATCTTCATCTATGACTTCGTCCATGGCTACGCCTTCTATGGCATCATGACGATCCTCGCCTACCTCCTCGCCCCATGCTTCATGGCGGTTTGGGAGTTCTATTACAACGAGCTCAAAGAGGAGAAGAAGAAAGAGCTCTTGCTTCCTTTGGGGATCGCGGGTGTTGCTTGCTCCCTTTTGATCGTCGTCCTCTACTTCGTTTCCCTTGGCACCGGTTTGGATGCGCCTTCAAACGCTGGCTTCGGCATGTTCCCGATCGCCTTTGCCGCGAGCGTCAACATCGCGACCATGCTTCAGGTTGCTTGCCCGCTCATCGTCGCGGTGGTGGCCCTCATCAAAGGCCTTCTCGCCAAGAAAGCGAAATAAGCGAACGTCGTTCGAACTACGGCATCTCTTTGTGAGGTGCCGTTTTTCTTTCGCTTAAAAGGCGGGTGGATGTTCCTAAAGCGGGAGTGAAAAAGCGCAACGTCCCCTCTAAAATGAGGGCGATTGGAAAAGGAAGGCCTATATGGAACTTGGAAAAAAGATCAAATCGCTTCGCCTGAAAGCCGGCTTAACCCAGGAAGAGCTTGGCGAGAAACTAAGCCTTGGCGCGCAAGCGATCTCCAAATGGGAGAATGGGATGACGATGCCAGACATCAATCAGCTTCCCTTGATCGCGGAGATCTTTGGGGTCAGCATCGATGACCTCTTTGATTTGAGCGTCGAGCAGCGTTTCCTAAGAATCGAAAATCGGATGGACCTCGAAGACGAATTGCCCCAAGACGTCTATTTGGAGTTCGAGGGGTTCTTGCGGAGCCAAGCCGAAAACCAAGAGCACAAGAAGAAAGCCTTAGAGCTTCTCGCTTATCTTTATTGGCACCGGATGAACATGTTTGGCAAAAAGGCCTCCCGCTATGCGAAGAAAGCGGTGGAGCTTGCCTCCAATGAGAAAACGGTCCAGTGGGTCCTCCAGAAAGCGGAAGGTCATGCGGTCTGGGATTGGGACGTTTCCAACCATACAGAGGCGATCAATTTTTATAGAGAGATCGTCGAGCATCATCCCAATGACCACCTGCCATACCTTTATCTCCTCGACAACCTCATCGCGGATCGGCGCGCGGAGGAAGCGGAACGCTATTTGGAGAAACTATCTTCCCTAAAAGAGGCGAACCCCGTTCAGGTTGAGATTTACCGCGCGAACATCGCGTTGGCCCGTTTTGACGAAAAGAAGGCGGACGCGATTATCGAAAGCCTTCTTAAGAAAGATAAAGACGATTCGGTGATTCTCTTCGAGGCCGCGCAGTATTACGCGAAGAAAGCGGACTACCGCAAGGCAATCTCTTTATACGAAGAATCCTTTGAAAAAGAGAAGCGGAGGCCGCGTTACATCGATGAACTCCTTGGGATCCGGGACATCCAGATTATCCTTGGGGAATATCAAGAAGCCGCGAAGACTTGCGACCGGATCATCGACTTGCTCAAGACCGAGTGGGGAATGAATGAGGGGGACGAAATCAAGAACCACGAAGCCAAGAAAGCCGAGCTTCTTGGGAAAGCAAAATAAGGGAAAGCCGCCAATGGAAATCCACTGGCGGCTTTGCTTTTGCTTGGCTTATTTCGCGTTGATGGTCGGGGCGAAGACGTCGGTCACGCCTTCCATCTTTTGGATGTCGGCGAGGAAGGGGAGGATGTCATAATCCTTCTTTAAGGTATTGGTCGCGTAGAAGGAGATGTCTAAGTTGCCATCTTCATCAAGCTCGGAGGAGAGCTCTTTGATCAAGAAGTGGTGCTTATCGGCGAGGAAGAGAAGCTGGGCGAGGACGGGCGAGTCTTTTTTGGCGCGCATGTTGATCATCGGAGTCTCCTTCGTCATGTGCTCCTCGAGTTTGCGGAAGGTGGTGAGGACGATGATGATGAGGACGGTGCCGACGGTGGCGAGGATGAAGTTAAACGAGCCACAGGCTAAGCCGATCGCCATGACGATCCAGATGGTCGCCGCGGTGGTGAGGCCTTTCGCGCCTCCGCCGCGATGGATGATGGCACCCGCGCCCAAAAAGCCGACGCCGGCGATGACCTGGGCCGCAAGACGGGCCACGTCACGGTTGAGCGTCACGCCATTGATCTGGATGGCGGGGAAGCCATAGATCGAAATGATCATGATGATGCAAGAACCAACGCCGACCAATAAGTGGGTGCGTAAGCCGGCCGTGCGGCCTCTTCTTTCGCGTTCGAGGCCGACCGCGCCGCACAAAATGATGGAGAGCGTGAGGGCGATCACGCACAAAAAGAAATTACCGATTGGCCATTTGTCAATCATCCAGGAGCCGATGATGTCGGCGATAACTTGATCTATCGTAGTCATAAACATAATGATAGGCGCATTTCCTTAGGGAAGAAAGCCCTTTCATAGCCATTTTTATGAATATTGTTCATAATAGGGCGAGTTCGATCTCTTGGAGGTAATGTTCATGAAAAAGATCCCGCTTTTCGCCTGCTGCGCGCTTGCTTGCGCGAGCATTGGCTTATCCACGTGGTCGCTGGTTCGTTCCTATATGCCAGCCCAAGGCGAGAATGAATACACGCTTTACATCGGAACCAACGACAAAGAGACTTATCAGCTCGAAATGTCCCTTGAAGAGGCGAAGAGCAAAGTCTTCAACATCTGCATGGATCATTTCCCCGATGGTTTCACCATGTACGATGCCAAAGGTGTTTGGCGGGACGAGAAGAAGGTCCTAACTTACGAATACACCTTTGTCTGCCTGTTTGAGCATGCGGATGGCAAGGAAGTCTATAAAGTGGCGGATGAGGTGATGGTCGCCTTGAATCAAAGCACCATCCTCGTCGTGACGAACAACATCGTCACCGCCGATTTCTACCAGGGCGCCAAATAAGAAATCGAAAATACTAATGAAGTATTCCCATACCCATCGTAACGGCGCGCTCATCGCCTTCCTTGACATCATCACGATGGGTCTCTTCCTTTTGTTCTACATGGTCCCCGTAGAACGGGAAATCTATTCTTTGACCAAAAAGAAGTTCATGCCCTATCCGATTGCCTATCTCTTAGGTCTTGTCACGTTCTTATTGGTTCCGGTGTTCTGGATTTCCTTCCGGGCGGAAGAACTCAAAGAGAAAGCATTAGCAGTGGGGCTAGAAGGCAAGCTCACTTCCTTCAAGCACATGTTCTTGTGGAACATCCTTGGATGCTTGATTCTTGTTGGCCCGCTCATCGCCACGTATCGCTTCTTCGATACGCTGAATCGCTTGGAAGAAAAAGAAAACCAAAAGGCATAAGAAAAGGTCCCGATCAAACGATCAGGACCTCTTTTTGTTGAAGATGATTATTTCTTCTTCGCGGGCTTTTTCACCGCAGGGACGCCATGTTCTTCCGCAACGCGGCGCACAAGCTCGATCGCCCTCTTCTCGGCCAAGTCGGATTTGACCTTCATGAAGGAGGGGACATCCTCGAAACGCTTGGTTTCGGATGCGTCTTTGATCGGGAGCGGCGTGCCTTCGAATTGCTTCGGGTCCAACGCGAAGTGGACCTTTAAGGTCTTGCCGGCGAAGGTGAGGTAGACGAGTTTCTCCCTCTTATAAGAGAAGGAGTGGCCCGGGGTCGCCATACGATCGGAGAACTGGTATTCGGCAAGGGCGGCGACGATGGCCTTGTAGTGGTCACGGGTCTCTTTCTTGCCATAGCGGATCTTCTTCTCGAAGGGGACGCGCGCTTTGCGGTCGCCCATCGCGGCGAAGGGATCGGCATCGCCTTCTTCGGCGGCAACGACCGGCTCCGCTTTCTTGGCAGGGGCCTTCTTCGGCTCTTTCTTGGGCTCGGGTTTCGGCTCTTCTTTGGGTTCGGGCTCGGGTTCCGGCTCTGGCTCTGGCTCAGGTTCGGGTTCCGGCTGAGGCTCGGGTTCAGGCTGCGGCTCTTCTTCCTTGACCTCTTCCTTGACGGCCATCGGGGCGACTTCTTCTTTCTTTTCCTCGACGGGCTCTTCCTTGACCTCTTCCTTGGGTTCTTCCTTAACCTCTTCCTTCGGCTCTTCGGCCGCGGCAGCGACTTCGATCACTTCCGGACGTCCGCCTCCGAAGAGGTTCATGAGGACGATGATGAAGAGGAGGGCGACGACGCCGGTGAGGCCCAAGGTGATCCAGGACCAGTAGGGGGCGATGGTGCCCGCGGCTGCGCCTTTGAAGAATTCATAGAAGTAGTGGCTTCCAAGCGCGAGGCCAGCTAGGTCGAACGCAAGCGCGAACGCGCCAGCGACGCGGCCTTTGATCCTGCCAATGCAAGCGCCGATCAAGCCGAAGACGAGGATGATCGCCGCAAGATAAAGCAAGGTGACCGTGACGCCAACTACGACGGTCGTGAGGTTGAACGGCTCGGGGAAGGTGTAGAGCACCGACGCGACGATTTGGTTCAACGGGGCGAGCAATAGCTGGACGTCCAATTTGTTGATGAGGACGGGCGTGACGATGGCGGCGGCGGTGAGGACGATGAAAAGAAGCGAAATCACCAGAAGCCGGTTCAGCGCCCTGCTGTGGGCAGTGGACTTACTGTTTTTTGCCATATTGAAATGACTCTCCTTGTTTCATTTATTGTTTACGTGTTTTCGTTTTCAAACAAGCAAAACGTTTCAAAAACCGCGCAAAAGAAGTGGACCATGCGCCATTTATGTCCGCAAAACAACCGAAGAAATCCGCAAAAGGGCTCAAAAGATGAGAAAAACGTTTTACCGATTTAACGATTTTTCCTCTTTTTTGCAGTTTTGTCTTTTAAGACAGTGTATTGAAATGCTATATTTTTGCGTAAGGCAGATATTAAATCTGTGGTTCTAAGCTAGCAAAATGAACGCAATCGTGACAAATTCCATGCTGCTCTCTTACCCGGACCTCGGTGCTCTTTACCAGTCCTGGCCCTTCGTGATCACGCTCATCGTGATGCCGATCTTGTTCGCGCTCCTCGATGTGTTCTTCTTCCTCTTCCTCCGGAGAAAGAACCCGATCATCATGATGCTCGTCTTTGAGGTCCTTTTCCTCCTCAGCTATTGCTTGGATGTCACCCCGCTCAATTGGGTCTTCCTGATCGTTTGGGCGATTGTTGTCCTTTGCGTCGCCATCACCAACTCCAACGACCTCCGTATTGTCTTCGCCAACCGCTTCAAAGGCAAAGCGGTGGCCCTCTTCTCCAAAAAGAGCTCCCGCGGGGAATCCTTATTCGACCGCGAGGCGATGTATCAAACGGTCGCGGTGGCGGTCAACTGGTTCTCTAGGACCAAAACCGGCGCCCTCATCACCTTCGAGAAAACCGACAATTTGGATTCTTACATCGCGACCGGCGTCAAAGTGAATGCCCCGGTCTCGGCCGAACTCTTGGAAACCATCTTCTATGAAGGCACCCGCCTCCACGATGGCGCGGTCATCATCCGCAACAACGAAATCATCTCCGCGGCTTGCTTATATCAGCCTTCGACCCGCCCGGTCACCGGCAAAATGGGTCTCCGCCACCGCGCGGCCATGGGCATCTCGGCCGACACCGATTCGGTCACCGTCGTCGTCTCGGAGGAAACCGGCCGCATCTCCATCGCTTACGATGGCGAGCTCCAGACCGTCAACACCAGCGACTTCCTTCGCGTCTTCAGCGAATACATGGCCCTCACCAAAACCGAGGAAACCGAATAAAAGAAACCAAACGAAAGAGAAGGATAGCCCTTCTCTTTTTTCGTTTTTGCGAAGTGGGCGTTCTTTCACGGGCAAAGTGTGTTAAATTTATATGTTTCCTAAGGAGGAAAACTTCATGCCAACACCGCACATTAACGCCAAAGATGGCGACTTCGCGAAAGTCGTCTTGATGCCGGGCGATCCGCTCCGCGCCAAATTCGTCGCCGAAACCTATCTTACTGACGCCAGACTCGTCACTTCCGTCCGTGGCGCTTTCGGCTATACCGGCCATACCAAAAACGGCAAATTGATCTCCGTCATGGCTTCGGGTATGGGCATGCCTTCGATCGGCATCTATTCCCATGAGCTTTATACCGCTTATAACGTGGACGCCATCATCCGCATCGGCACCTCGGGCTCCTATCAGCCGGACATCAATTTGAAAGACGTCGTCATCGCCCAAGGCGCCTGCACCGACAGCGCCTGGTCAACCCAATATCGCCTTGATGGCGGCACCTACAGCGCCATCTCCGACTACGAGATGCTCGAGACCGCCGTCGCCGAGACCAGAAAACGTGGTTTGCCGCTTCACGTCGGCAACGTCTTATCCGCCGATAACTTCTATAACGTCGACCCCGATATGTGGAAGCGTTGGGCCGGACTTGGCGTCCTCGCCGTCGAGATGGAGGCCTATGCCCTTTTCTCCAACGCCGCCCGTTTGGGCAAGAAGGCCCTTGCGATCTTCACGATCTCGGACTCCTTCTTAAACGACAAGATCTTGACCCCCGAGGAAAGGCAGGTCGGCCTCATCAACATGATCGAGATCGCGATCGCCACCGCGGAGAAGTTTGCTTAATCAACTGAGGTAAAAGAGGGATGAGCCCGCGGGTCGAGATGACGCTATTTTGGGTTTGCGTCTCGCTCGCAGCCCTCTTTTTCCTGTGCCTTTTCCTTTATGGACCCGCGAAACGCTTTCTTTTTTCCCGCAACGCGACCCTCGTCCATTACCGGACGGTCCGCAGGGTGACCCTTGATAACGATTACTATTTGATCAACCGCTGGGAAGCGGGGATTGGTAGTGGCGTCAACGAAGGCGTCCACATCGATCACATCATCTTCGGCGACAAATTCATCTACGTCATCAAAGACCGTTATTATTCGGGCGCCATCAAAGGCGAGATGGATGACAAGAGCTGGGTGCTCTACCAAGGCAAGGGCAAACGCATCGTCAAAAACCCGGTCGCCTTGAACCGCATCCGCGCCGACCGTCTTTCGATGGTTTCGGGCCTGAACCGTTCCTTTTTCATCTCCATCGTCTTGGTGAACGACGATTGCATGGTCATTCCCTTTGCCAAAAACGGTCCAGACGATTACATTATTTCCGCCTCGAAGCTTGGCAAATTCATCGAAAGCCAGGAAAAGAGAGAGGACGTTCCGCCTTTTTCGGCGGACGATCTTGCGACCGCCGTCCGCGATTTGGCGGCTTTGAACCACAATGTCCGATAATTCCAACGAAAAGCTTCTTGGCCCTTGGGGCATCTATGGCAAAAACGTCGGCAAGGCCTTGCCGATGCTTGCCCTTTTCTTGACGTCTTGTTTGCTCGCTTTGGGCTTATCCCTTCTTTCGAACTTCACCCTTTTTCTGACGATTCCTTTCCTCGTTATGCCGATGTTCTTCGTCTTGGAGATGTCTTTCATCGCGATCACCGACGGCGTCGACGAGGTCAACTGGGGCGATGGTCTCTTCCTTTTCCCCGTTTATTTCCGCCCGCCCTTTTTGGGCAGCTACCGCGTGATACGGAACTTCCTCTTCTCCCTTCTTATCTATTTCGGCGTTACCTTCTTCGTCTCGCTTCTTTACGTTGGCTTAGCGGCTAACCTCAACCCCGAGTTCCAAGCGGCGGTCAACGAAATCACCCAGATGATGATGGATGGCAATGTGGAAGCGATGGCGAATTTCACGTTGCAGAATGAGGCCCTCCGCCTTTATTCCTTCGTGACCAGCACGGTGGCCTTTGGGGCCGCGGTCCTCTTTTTTTCCATCAAACTTGGCTTCAACGCCTTCTTGCTCAATTTCAGCTATTCCTTCTTCGGGATCGCGGTCAATCTGCCGCAGGGCTTCTTCTTGCGGGCGTATCGCGAGTCCAGAGGCCACTTTGGCGCAAAGCTTTTCCAAGGGACGTTTTGGCTTTATATCTTGGGCGCGATCGGCTACGCGGCGGGCGCCTATTTCGCCTATTACTTAGGGAATATCGCGTTGGCGCCGACCCTTGGCTTATCGGGCTTTGCCATCCTGACCATCCCTTTCCTGCCATATTGCTTCGCTTATGGAAGGCTTCTCTCCAACGAGATGAACCCGCTCCTTTTGAAGCAGCTCGTCAACGAAGCCCGTCGGGCGATGGACCTTTATCGGAAGCAAGCCCTCGCCAGCGAAGAAGAGCTCTCCGAAATGGAAAAAGGCATCCAAGCCCTCTCCGAATCGATCAAGAAGGTCGAGGAGGAAAACAAAAAGGAGAATCCGACGGATCCTCCTTCCCAAGAATAGTGTTATTTCAACAAGGCGCTGAGTTTCTTACGAAGCGTCTTTTTCGTTTGCTCGTCGCAGAAGGCGTGGTCGATCGCGTTTTTCCAGAAGGTGATGATCTCCTCGTCGGTGAGGTGGTATTCCTTCTCCAAGAGGTCGAATTCCCTCTTCAAGTTGGTGGCGGAGACCATCGTATCGTCGGCCCCGATCGCGATTTTGACGCCCGCTTTCATGAGGTCGCGGAGATGGATTTCGCTTAAGGAGGAGACGCAGCCCGTATCAAGTTCGCTCGAAGGGCAGATCTCCATCAAGATGTCATGGCGGACCAAGTGATCGATGAGCGAAGGGTCTTGATAGGCATGGATGCCATGGCCGATGCGGGTGGCGCCCACTTTTAGGGCCGCCCAGACGTTTTCCGGCCCCATCGTCTCGCCCGCGTGGGCGGTGAAGGGGAGGTGGTATTTCTTAATGAGTGCGAATTCGTTTTGGAACAGCGCGAAGGGATAGCGTTCTTCGTCGCCCGCGATGTCGAGGGCCAAGACGCCTTTGCCAAGGTATTTCCTCGCGACTTCGATGGTGTCGATGTTCTTCTCGGTGAAATCGTGGAAGCGCATGATGCAGAGGATCAAGCCGCCTAAGATCCCGGTTTCCTTGTGGGCCTTTTGATAGCCGCGGATCGTCGCTTGGACGACTTGCTCTTGGGTCAGGCCTTTGAAGATCTGCTGGCTGGGGGCGTAGCGCACCTCGGCGTAGAAGATCCCTTCTTTGGACAATCTCTTATATAAGGAATAGGTCGCGTATTCGAGGCTCTCTTCGTCTTGCATCAAAGCGATCGGGTAATCGAAGCACGTGAAATAAGCGCCCCTTCGTTTGATGTCTTCGTTGACGGTTAACGGGGTGTTCTCGTCGTAGGGGAGGTTGTTTTTCTTTGAAAGGTAGTCGATGTCTTCCTTCGACAGCGACCCATCCAAGTGGAGGTGAAGCTCTATCATCCTTTCAGTATATAAAGAAGGAGGGCTCTAAGGGAAAAGAAAACGGTTACATCCGCGGAAGGAGGTAACCGTAAGCGTTAACGGAAGTCGGAGACGAAGACGGCGTAGGCCTTGCTTTGGTTGGCGTAAAGCCGGAAGCCGATGCCGGTGTTTTCGTTGACGAAGGATTCGGCGCTGCCTTCGTCGGGAAGCGTGAATTCGTAAGTGGTGGAGAAGGGGTTGGAGCGGATGGCGATCACGGGGGCGATCATGCCATGTTTTGCGGCGGACTTCTCGAGTCCCGAAAGGACTTGGTAACGTCTCTGGGTGTTCATATGCAGGCTCATTCTATTCTTTTGTGGCTTTGGGGGCAAAGAGAGTGCTTTGCCTTATTTCTTAACCCAATTATTCTACCACAAAGAAAAGTATTCGCCATAGGCGAATAAGATGAAATATGGTATAATTTCTAGGTCAAAAAGGAGGTCAGGAATTGAATCAGAATCCCCAGGAGATGGAGAGGAGCGTCTACTTCGACAACGTCGACTTCGACATCATCTACGACGCCCTCATCACCCACGAAGAAAGCCTAGAGCAAGCGAAAGAGAGAAAGGAGCTAAGCCCCTTCGACGCGACGATGCAGATTGAGCTCTGCAAAGGCATCCGCGCCAAAATTGACATCCTGAAAGGGCCCATCCAAGCCGAAAGAGGCACGGACTCCTAAGGAGCAGCAAAGCAACCCCACCCCATCTCGTATGGGGTTTTCTTTTGGAGACGAAAAAAGAAAGCCCCGATCACATCGGGGCTTTGTTGACACCTGGAGCAAGCGACGGGAATCGGACCCGCGTGTCGACCTTGGCAAGGTCGCGTTCTACCATTGAACTACGCCTGCATGCTCGCCTTTTTTGGCGCTCGGATATTATATAAAAGCGATTTTTGTTATTCAAGTAGTAAGTTTGAAAATGAAAGGATATAATCCTTTCGCGAGAAAGCGAGGCTAATTTGATATGGCAACGAACTTAGATTTGGCGGAATTGCTCTTCCCGGAGGTCAAAGGGACCATCGAGGAACTCGAGGCGAAATACCCCGCCCGTAATTTGAAGGAAGGCGCGGAGGTCACCCGTTTCGCCCCATCTCCGACCGGTTTCTTACACACCGGCTCCCTCTTTACTTCGATGATTTCCTACACGATCGCGAAGACGACCGGCGGCGTTTATTTCTTCCGCTTGGAAGACACCGACACCAAACGCACCGTGGAGGGGAGCGGCGAACAGCTCACCTCGCAGCTTGGCGAATTCGGCATCGTCGCGGACGAAGGCTATTTCCCCGAAGGCGACAAAGGCGCCTATGGACCTTATAAGCAGTCCGAACGTCGCGAAATCTATAAGACCGTCATCAAAGAGCTCATCAAACGCGGCCGCGCTTATCCGGACTTCTGCACCCCGGAAGACCTCGATGCCATCCGCAAAGCCCAAGAGGCCGTCAAGGCGCTTCCTGGCTACTATGGCACCTGGGCGAGGGACCGCAACCTCTCCGTCGAGGAACGAATTGAGAAGATCAAAGCCGGCACCCCGTGGGTCATTCGCTTCAAGAGCAATGGCGACCACGACCGCAAGACCAAATTCGTCGACGCGATCCGCGGCGAGATCGAGCTTCAGGACAACGACACCGACGTCGTCATCTTGAAGAGCGACGGCCTTCCTACTTATCACTTCGCGCACGTCTGCGATGACCATTTCATGCGCACGACCTTGATCACCCGCGGCGAGGAGTGGATCCCTTCCACCCCGATCCATTTGGATATGTTCCGCGCCCTTGGCTGGGAAGCCCCGCGCTATGCCCATATCCCTTCGATCATGAAGCTCGACCATGGCAACAAGCGCAAGCTCTCCAAGCGCAAAGACGCCGAGGCCGCCGTCTCCTATTTCTTGGAATCCGGTTACAACACCCAGGCCATCTTGGTCTACCTCATGTCCATCGCCAACTCCAACTTCGAGGAGTGGACGATCGCCAACCATTCCTTCGATCTCAAAGAGTTCGGCTTCTCCATGGAGAAGATGTCCTTGGATGGCGCGCTCTTCGACATGGACAAACTCAACTATTTCGCCAAGGAAATCATGGCGAGGATCCCGGTCGAGGAACTCTTTGGCGAAGTCAAAACCTGGGCCGAGAAGCACGATGCGGAATTCTTTGCCCGCATCACTTCCGATGAGCCCTATTTCAAGAAGATCCTCAACATCGAGCGCGACCGCCCGAACCCGAGGAAAGATTACGCCAAATACAGCGACATCGCCCCGCTCACCCGTTTCTTCTATCACGACGAATGGGCGAAGATGCTTAACGATGGCCTTCCCTTCCAAGAGAAGTTCGACAAAGAGACGATTTCTTCCTTCTTGAAGGATTTAAGCGGCAAGATGCTCTTCGGCGTCGACGAGCCGACTTGGTTCGCCGGCTTGAAGGAAGTGGGCGCCGCTCATGGCTTTGCCACCGACAAGAAGGCCTATAAGGCCAACCCCGAAGCCTTCAAGGGCAACGTCAGCGATTTCTCGGAGATCCTCCGCGTCGCTTTGACGGGCTCGAGGATGTCGCCGAACCTCCACGAGATCATCGAGATCCTCGGGAAAGAAGAAGTGGCGAAGCGCCTCAACGAAGTCTCGGGAAAGGTCTTGGCCTAAAAAAGAGTTGTCAGGCAAGGGTTTAAGTGATTTAATACCACTTGCCCGAACGGCCCCATGGTCAATCGGTTAAGACGGAACCCTCTCAAGGTTCAATGACTGGTTCGACTCCAGTTGGGGTCACCACACGGTGACTTAAGCCCCGCAGAAACGCGGGGCTTTTTCATTGCTGTGCCGGCAATCCAAAAGCCAATAAGACCGACAACTCGCCGAAAACGTCTAGAAAGCCCCTTAAAGGGGCTATCGCGAACAAAATATCGATATTACTTATTTACCGATACTATGTATAATGCCCTTACAGACTGTAGAGGATTTTTCATGATTGCGAAATCGAAATTGATTCAGGACAATCGCGGTTTGCTATCGGTCGAATTGGCGAACATCGAGCTCAAGGCTCCGGAGTTCGTCTATTTGGCGTTAGAAAATGCCCGCTGCCCCAAGGCGGAAGCTTTGGTGAAGGCGGGAGATCGCGTATTGCTCGGTCAGAAGATCGGCGTCCGCCATGGGCCCTTCTTCGACCAGAATATCCATGCCACGGTTTCTGGTACGGTCGTCGGCTTAGAGAAGCACGGCTACCGCAATGGCAAGGTGGTCAACACGATCAAGATCCAGAACGACTTCAAAGACGAGAAAGACCCCTCCATCGTGGAAAGAAGCGATGAAGAGGTGGCCAAGCTCTCCCGCGAAGAGATCGCGGAGATCGTCAAAGACAAATCGATGGTTGGTTTGGGCGGCTCTTCCTTCCCGACCTACATCAAATTCCAGACCAAGGATCCCATCAACACCATTCTCATCAATGGCGTCGAATGCGAACCCTACCTCAACGCCGACCAGCGTTTGATGGAAGGGGAGGTCGATAAGCTCATCAAGGGCATGCACCTCCTTCAGCAGGCCTTCGGCACGAAAGACTGCCGGATCTGCGTCAAGGAAAAGCACGCGGAGCTCATCGAAGAACTCAAGGTCGCTTTCGAAGAAGATGGCGGCGACTTGGTGGTCGCCCCGATGCAGAACTTCTACCCGCAGGGCTGGGAGGTCGCGATGATCGAAACCGCGACCGGCATCCGCCTCGCCCCGGGCGAGCTCCCCGCCAAAAAAGGCATCATCGACTTCAACGCCGCTT
>Ga0326512_10002639_pt1 | contig 13246 bp, 17 predicted proteins | sample 1_2617_0518_D_FD_203652 | JGI IMG/M metagenome (GOLD analysis project Ga0326512, IMG submission 203652) | Bovine rumen microbial communities from UC Davis, California, United States - 1_2617_0518 | ecosystem: Host-associated > Mammals > Digestive system > Stomach > Rumen | place: USA... | reverse complement strand
GATGAAGCTGATATGAGTGATGTAGTTTTAAGATATAATCATAATGACTCATTTATGGTATTAGCAAGAACTAGAAATAAATCATTACAGTTAAATGTAGATGAAAAAGGATTGTTTATGAATGCAACTTTACAAGATGATATAACAGAACATAGAGATATATTTAATGCTATAAAATCTGAGTTGATAGATAAACAATCATTTGCATTTACTGTAGAGGAAGATGAATACGATTACGATACTGATACTAGAACAATTAAAAAAATAGGTAAATTATTTGATGTATCAGTTGTAGATCAACCATTTTATAATTCTACTGATGTAAGTATAGCTAGAGATATGAATAATAATGAATTCTTAGAAAAAAGAGAAAAGATAAGAAAATTAGAAGAGCTTAATAAAGCTAAAAAATCATTATTAGAAAAATTAGATTAAAAGACGAATAAAGAGAAACTGGAGAGTTTCTTTTTTGTTGCTGGAGAGTAACTAAGTCTTTTTAATAAATAGCTGGAGAGCTGTTATAGGAAGTTAGGATGCCTAAAAGAACTAAAAAAACAAAGGAGGGCAGAAAATGTCAAGAAAAGAAGAAATCGAAGCTCGTAAAATGGAAATTCGTGAAGAAGTAGAAAATGCTGAAACTACTGAAGAAGTTGAAGAACTAGAAAAAGAAGTAGATGCACTTAACGAAGAAGAAGAGCAAATCGAAGAACAAGCTGAAACTGAAGAAGTTGCTGAAGAAATGGAGCAAAAATCATTTGCTGTAAAAGAAATAAAGAAAGTAGAGGAGAAAAGTATGAAAGAAGAAATAAGAAACTCAAAAGAGTATATTAATGCTTATGCTGAATACATTAAAGGAAATAATGAAGAGCTAAGAGCATTACTTACTACAAATGCAGAAGGTGGAGAAGGATTAAGCAATACAGTTGCTGTTCCAGATTTTGTATATGACATCGTAAAAACTGCATGGGAAAAAGATGACATTATGTCATTAGTTAGAAAAGTATCTGTTCAAGGAAACTTAAAAGTAAATTTTGAAGCTTCTGCTGGAGATGCTGTAGAACATGCTGAAGGTGGAGCAGCAGTAACAGAAGAAAGTCTAGTATTAGGAATTGTTACATTAACTCCAGTTTCAATCAAAAAATGGATTTCAATCTCAGATGAAGTTTATGATTTAAGAGGAGAGGAATTCCTAAGATATGTTTATGATGAATTAACATATAAAATTGTTAAAAAGACAGCTGATAGCTTAATTGCTAAAATTGCTGCATTACCACAATCATTAACAGCTAATGCTGATGGTATTTATGATAAAGTATCTGCTAATAAGATTACAGAAGCACCAGCAATGGGAACTATTTTCAATGCTATAGCTAATCTTAGTGATGAAGCTGGAGATTATACTATAGTTATGAATAAATTAACTTATGCTGAATTCAAGAGAGTACAATTAGATAATAATTATGCTGCTGATATATTTGATGGTGTAAGAGTTAGATTTAATAACACTTTACCAGCATATGGAACAGCAGCAGCTGGAGCTGTTTATGCTATAGTTGGAGACTTCGATCATGGAACTTTAGCTAACTATCCAGCTGGAGATGGTGTAGATTTAAAATTTGATGATAAGACATTAATGACATCAGATTTAATAAGAATTCTTGGTAGACAATATGTAGGTGTAGAAGCTATAGCTGATAAAGCATTTACATTAATTGCTAAACCAGAATAAGAAAAGAAAGAAGGTAGACTATGTTAGATGAAATAAAAAAAATTCAAGGTATTAATCATGATGATTTCGATTCTATGATTACATTATGGATAGAAGCAGCAGAGTTAGACCTTAAAGGTATTGGCATAGTTGATACCTTAATTGATAATCCTAATAGTCTAGTTAAAAATGCAATTATAACTTATGTTCTAAGTTTTTTAGATGTAACTAATGCTGAGTTGTATTCTAACTCATATGCACTTCAAAAAGATGTTTTAAGACATACTGGGGAGTATATAGTTAGTGGAATATAGTGAGATTATCTATTTAATAAGTCTAGTTAAAACAGAGGATGAGATAGGTAATATTATCAAATCCTCTGAAACTAGTAATAAATGTTATGCTAAAAAGCAAAGTGTAAAGACTAATGAATTCTATAGTGCTGTAGAAGTGGGATTAACTCCTTCATGTGAATTTGTCATTAAAAGACTTAATTACAATGGAGAAGAAGAAGTAGAGTGGAATGATGAAAGATACCAAGTTATTAGGACAATAGATCCTAAAAATAAATTTGATCTTGTATTGGTATGTGCTAGAAAGATTGGTATTAATGGCTAATGACTCAATCTTGGATATAAAAGATATTCTTAATGATTATTCTAAAGACATCCAAGAAGCAATTACTAAAGATGCTGAAGCAGTTGCTAAAGAAGCTGCTAATGAGTTAAAAAACACATCTCCTAAAAGAACTGGTAAATATAGAAAAGGATGGAGAGTAAAAACTACTAAAGGTAATGGATATGTTGAATGTGTAGTTCATAATGCTACTGATTATCAACTTACTCATTTATTAGAAAAGCCTCATGTAATAAGAAATGGTGTTGGAACATGGGGAACATCTACTCCTAGAGTTCATATAAAGCCAGTAGAACAGAAAGCTGTTAAAAAGTATGAAAAAGATGTGGAAAACATTATAAAGAGTGGAGGATAAAATGGAATACACAGATATTTACAATTTATTAAAAACTCTAGATATACCAGTTGCATATAATCATTTTGACTCTAACAAAAATATAATCCCTCCATTTATTGTATATAGAGAAGCAAGTCCAGATACATTTAAAGCTGATGGAGTAACATATTATAGACCTTATAATTTTGAAATAGAGTTAGTTACAGAAAAAAAAGAAGTTGCATTACAAAAGACTATAGAGGATTTATTAACAAATAATAAAATTCCATATGACTTAGAGACTGAGTTATGGGATGAAGATGAAAGAATTTATCATAATTTTTATGAAATCTAAGCACTAATTAAAGTGCTTTTTATTTGAAATATTTAAGGAGGTAAACAATGGCAAATAAAGTAAAATTTGGATTATCAAATGTTCATATAGCTAAGATAACTTATGGAGAAGGTGGAACTATCACTTATGGAACTCCATTTGCATTACCTGGAGCAGTTAACTTAACTCTAGATCCAGAAGGAGATGCAGCAGACTTCTATGCTGATAATACTAAGTATTTTACAGCAAGTGCTAATCAAGGATATTCTGGAAGCCTAGAAATAGCTCTAATTAATGATACTTTTAGAACTACTATTCTAGGAGAAACAGTAGATAGAAATGGGGCATTAATTGAAAATAAAGACAATACTATTAGTGATTTTGCACTTGGATTCCAAATTAATGGAGACCAAAATAATAGAAAATATTGGCTTTATAGTGTAAGTGCTGCTAGACCATCTACAAGCTCTCAAACAATAGAAAGTTCTAAAGAGCCAGTAACTGATACATTAGATATTACTGCAACTGCAAGAATAACTGATGGACAAGTTAGAGTATTTATGGAAAAGAGTGCTACTAATGAAACTGCTTTTGATGGATTCTTCGAAGCAGTTTATGAAGAAGCTGCTTAATCTACTCTTACGAGTAGTATAAAGACTACTCTTAACTGAGTAGTTTTTTTAGTATTCGTAAAAGAAAGGAGAAGAGATATGGCAAATAACATTAAAGGAATTACTATCGAGATTGGAGGTAATACCTCAAAGTTAGAAGCAGCTTTAAAAGATGTCAATAAAGTAGTTTATTCTACTAATGCTGAGTTAAGAAACTTAAATCAAGCATTAAAGCTAGATCCTAAAAATACTGAGTTATTAGCTCAAAAACAAGATGTATTAAGGAAAAACATAGCAGCAACTACTGAAAGACTAGAAACTTTAAAAGAAGCTCAGAGACAAATGGGAGATTATTCCTCATTAACAGAAGAACAGAAAGAACAATATAGGGCTTTAAGTGTTGAAATTGCTAAAGGAGAAAATGCACTCCAAAAAATGAATAAAGAATTAAGGGCAACATCTGGAATAAACATGGATAAAATAAAAGATGCTCTTAAGAAAGTTGGAGAAGTTGCTTTAGATGTTACTAAAAAAATGGCTAAGGTAACTGCTGCAATGGGTGGAGCTTTAGCTGGATTAGTAACAGCTGGAGTAAAATCATATGCTGAGTTAGAACAGAACTTAGGTGGTGTAGAGACTCTATTTGGTAAAAGTGCTGATAAAGTTATAAAGAATGCTCAAAATGCTTATAAAACAGCTGGAGTAAGTGCTAATGAGTATATGTCTGGTGTAACTTCATTTACTGCATCATTATTGCAGTCTTTAAGTGGAGATACTGATAAAGCAGCAGATATAGCTGATATGGCATTTAGAGATATGAGTGATAATGCTAATAAATTTGGAACTGATATGTCTAGTATTCAAAATGCTTATCAAGGATTTGCTAAACAGAACTATACCATGTTAGATAACTTAAAACTTGGATATGGTGGAACTAAAACTGAAATGGAAAGACTTCTAAAAGATGCTGAGAAGTTAACTGGTAAAAAATATGATATTAAAAACTTAAGTGATGTATATGAAGCTATCCATGTTATTCAAGAAGAAATGGGAGTAACTGGAACAACTGCTGAAGAAGCTGAAAAGACAATATCTGGATCAGTTAACTCAATGAAAGCAGCATTTGATAACTTCTTAAATGGTAGTGGAAGTCCAGAAGCATTAGCTGAAACAGTTACAAATGTATTAAACAACATAGGACAAGCAATAGTAAAATTAGCTCCTAGTATATTGAGTGGAGTAGTTACATTAATTCAAACATTACTACCTCAAGTAGTTCAATTATTAACTAGTTTAATACCTCAATTACTTACTGCAATAAGTAATATGATAGATACACTACTTAACATGGTAACTTCTAATACTGATAGTATTGCAAGTGCAGTAAGTTCACTTATTACTACAATAGTAACTTTCTTTACTAACAATTTACCAAAAATAGTAAAGATAGGATTATCACTATTATTAGCTTTAGCTCAAGGAATAATACAATCACTACCTCAATTAATACCATCAATAATAGAGTGTATTACAACTATATACGATACATTATTAGCTAATTTACCACTAATAATAGAAGTAGGAATTCAATTAATAGTTGCATTAATAAATGGACTTATAAATGCACTACCTCAAATAGTTAACTTTATTCCTCAATTAGTTCAAACAATAGTTGAAGCAATTATAGCTAACTTACCAATGCTATTAAAAGCAGCATTAGAGTTGATTATTGCACTAGGTAAAGGATTAATTGCTTATATACCTACACTAATTACTTATATACCTAAATTAATAGCTGCAATAATTAGAGGATTAATAGAAGGAATACCTAAATTAATATCAAGTGCTGGAGAATTAATAAAAGGATTAGTTACTGGATTTGCTAATAGTCATCCTAAATTAAAAACAGCTGCAATAGATATAGTAAACAAATTAAAAGATAAGTTAAGAGAAGAATTTTCTAAGTTACCAGAAAAAGCCAAGACATGGGCAAAAGATATGATTCAAGGATTTGTCAATGGTATATTTGCAAAGTTGCAGTCAGTTGCTAATGCAGCTAGTAGTGTTGCTAGTAAGATAAAATCATTCCTACATTTCTCTAAACCAGATGAGGGGCCTTTAAGAGATTATGAAACTTGGATGCCAGACTTTATGAAAGGATTAGCTAAAGGAATAGATAGATATTCTTATTTAGTAGCTGATGCAACTGATAGAGTGGCTGAAGATATGGCTAATGGATTATCTTTAGACAATCTAACTGGAGATGTAGATGCAGCTATGAAAGGATTAAATGCTGGAGTAAAAGCATCTGTAAATCCTACAATTAATCCAAGTGTAGCTCTAGAAACTAACTACTCAATGATGGCTAGAGCAGTAAAAGAAGCATTACAAGATATGGATGTTGTAATGGATGATGATAAGATGGGTAGATTTGTTACTAAAACAGTAACTGATGAAATATATGGATAGGAGGTATTAAATGAGAAATTATGTAATTATAAATGGAGTCAATTCACTAACTATAAATGGATTAGCAATAAAAGAATTACCTCCAATATCTAAACCTTTAATGAGAGCAACTTTAGAGACTATAGATGGTAGAGATGGAGATATAACTACATATCTAGGATATAGTGCTTACGATAAAGAGATGGAAGTAGGATTATTTGGCAATTATGATATAAATGATATAATTGCTTTTTTTAATCAAGAAGGAACAATAGTATTTTCTGATGAGCAAGATAAATATTATTATTTTAAAATAATTAATCAAATTGATTACGATAAGATGATTAAATTTAGAACTGCTAAAGTTACATTTCATTGTCAACCTTTTAAATATAAATTAAATGAAACTCCAATAACTTTAGAAGTTGGAGATAACACAGTAATTAATGCAGGTAATATCTATGCTAAACCTATTCTAAATATAGAAGGATCTGGAGTAATAGAAATAGGATTAAATAATAATCAAATATTTGCAATAGACTTAGGAGAAGGAGCAGAAATAACAATAGACACATCCAAATTAGAAGCATATAATCCTACAACTACTACACTAATGAATAGGCAAGTTACAGGAGATTATGATGCTTTTAAATTAGATGTAGGAAATAACACAGTTTCACTAACTGGAGATATTGAATCAGCTGAAATATCTTATTATTCGAGGTGGTTATAATGATAAAGATTTTTACAGCCACAGATAAGTTATATGAAACAAATGGAGATAAAGTTTTAAGTGCTGCTAAAGCTATTATACATAAAGAAGATAATGGAGACTTCTACATAGATTTAGAAGCTCCTTTATCTTATATAGAATATATAGTTCCAAATAATATAATAGTTGCTAATACTCCTCAAGGAGAACAAGCATTTAGAATATCAAATGTAGAAAAAACAAGAACTAAGATAAAGACTAAAGCATATCATGTATTTTATGATAGTAAAAACTATCTAATAGAAGATAGTTATGTTGTAGATAAAAATTGTAATGATGCACTAGACCATTTAAATAGTGCTACAAGTGATTTAAGTCCATTTACTACTATCTCTAATGTCAATACTATTTCATCCTTTAGATGTGTTAGGAAGAGCTTATATGAAGCTATACAGACTGTTATAGAGAGATGGGGTGGACACTTAGTAAGAAATAACTGGAATATAGGAATATATGATTCTATAGGGCAAGATAATGGAGTAACTATAAGATATGCTAAAAATCTAAAAGATATAAGTGCTACTTATAATTGGAATGATGTAGTTACTAAATTAATGCCAGTAGGTAAAGATGGAATATTACTTAATGAGTTAGATGAAGGAGCTAGTGTATATGTAGAATCAGTCAATCAATATGATATTCCATTTACTAAGACTGTATCATTTAGTCAAGATAACATTAAAGAAGATAACTATAGAGATGAAGATGGGAATTTAGATGAAGATGCATATAAACAAGCATTAGTAGAAGATTTATATGCACAAGCAACTCATTATGTAGAAGAACATCAAGCTCCTAGTGTAAATTATAGTTTAAGTGCTAATCTAGAAAAAATAACTGATATAGGAGACACAGTAGAAGTAATAGATGAAAAGTTAGGAATAAATATTCTAACTAATATAATCTCATATGATTACGATTGTATTTTAGATAAATACACTATGTTAGAATTTGGTAATTTTACTCCTCAATTATCTAACTTGGTTACAAGTATTGCAGAAAAAACAGAAACTCTAGTTCAAGAAGCAACTGCAACTATACAAGTAACTTTAAATGATGAATTAGATCAAGCAACATCTCAAATATGGAACGCTTTAAGTTCATCATATGTAATATATGAAGGAGATAAAATCTTAATAGTAGATACATTACCTAAAGAAGAAGCCACTAATGTAATAATGATTAATAATGGTGGTATTGGCTTTAGCCAAACTGGTATAAATGGAAACTTCCAATCAGCTTGGACTATAGACAATGTATTAAATATGGAACAAATAAATGTTATTAATTTAACTGCTGATTTGATAAAAGGTGGAACATTAAAACTAGGTAGTAACTTAAATCAAAATGGACAAATAGAAGTATATGATGAAGCTAATACATTAATAGCAGAACTAAATAAAAATGGATTAAAAATGTATGGTGTAGATGGTAGTTATGTATTAATGAATAATGATGTTGGATTTGCTGGATATGATAAAAACGATAATAAAATATATTGGGTAGCACAAGATGAATTTCATATGAAAAAGAGTGTAGTAGAAGAAGAAATTACATTATGTAATAAAATGAGATTTATTCCAATAGAAATATATGAAAATGACACATTAGTAAATGATGGAATAGGACTAGTAAGTGTTACTGGAGGTGGTAATTAATGGCAAGTGCAACAAAATATACAAATATCTATGCTTCTTATGGAGCATATTATGGATTATATGTTGAGTTTGTAGAGAATTCTACTAGTGTAGCAAATAACACATCTAGTATTACTCTATCGGCATCAATTTCATCACAAAATAGGTCTGGATGGAGTGCAGGTTCTAATTCCACATTAACTCTATATTGGCATGATAATAGAGAAAATTATGATAGATATGTTTCTAGTATAAGTTTTAGTGGTGTAGGAGTAGGAGAAACAAAAACAACAAGTGGAACAATAAATGCAACACATAATGACGATGGAACTTTAAGTGGTTATGCATATGTATATTTTGCTAAAGGAGGTTCATCTGCTTATGCACCTGCATCAAGTGGATTAACTACTGATTGGACTACATTAACTACAATAGCAAGAGCATCACAACCTTCAATAAACACATGGCCTAATAATAGTCCTGATTTTAATATAGGAGATACTATTACAATCCATATGAATAGAAAATCTAGTTCATTTACACATAAAGTAGTATTTAAATTAAATAGTTATTCTTATACAATAGCTGCTAGTGGTGTTACAGACAATGTTAGATTTAATACATCAACAATAGCAGATAATATTTATGCACAAATACCTAATAGCACAGTTGCAAATGGAACAATAGAAGCAACTACATATAATGGCTCTACTGTAATTGGAACTAAAAGTTGTCCATTTTCAGCAAAAGCAGTAAATGTAAATCCTACTTTTGATGTTTCATATCAAGATACAAATAGCACTACAACTGCTATAACTAACAATAATCAAAAAATAATAAGAAATAACTCAACATTACAAATAAATGGCTCTAATTTAAGTGCTAAAAAATCATCATCTTTATCATCAATTAAAACAGTAATAAATGGTGTAACATATAATGGAACAATAAGTGGCTCTACAGCTACTTTTAATATTGGAACATTAAATGTATCATCTAATACTACAGCAGCAGTTACATTAACTGATTCTAGAGGATTAAAGACAACTAAAAACTTAACAATACAAGTTTTAGACTGGGTGTTACCATCAGCAATAATAACAGCTCAAAGAGAAAATAACTTCTATGATCCTACTACAATAAATGTAGATGGTAGTTATTCTAGTTTAGATGGATTAAACACTCTAACAATGCAAATGAGATATAAAAAGACAACTGATGCAGATTATGGTAGTTATCAAACATTACAAGATAATACTCCAGTAACTGTTCAATTAGATAATAATTATGAGTGGAATGTTCAAGTGTTACTAACTGATAGACTAGGAACTAAAACTTATAATGTAATAGTTGAAAGAGGAATACCTATTATATTTTTTGATAGGTTAAAAAGGTCAGTTGGAGTAAATGGATTCCCACATGTTGACGAAGGATTAACTATATTAGGTGGAGACATATTAAACATTCTAGGAATAAGGAATGACACTTGGGTAAGTGGAACAAATTATTCTAAAGGTAAAATAGTATGTTATAAGCAAACACTATATGAAAATATAACTGGAAACAATAATGGAGATCCAAGAAGTGATACTACAAATTGGCAAGAAGTTCCAATATTAGTAGATAATATGAAGATAAATAATAAATTATTCACAAGTTATTCGTTAAATACTAATGTAAGTGGAAACTATACAAATTGTAGTCTATCTAGTGCTTGGATTAATTACAACAGGAAGTCTTATAGTGTAAATATATCCCTCAATAGTTGGATAACAAATACTGATACAGATTGTACTTTATTTACTTTACCAGAAGAATATAGACCAGATTATGAAGTTCACGGACTATTATTCGGTGACGGATTAGTTAGAGGTCAAGCATGGATAAATACAGCAGGTGTGTTGAAAATGCGACTACCTACTAACTATACGAATCAATATTTTTCTTTGGACTTCATGTATTTAAAAACAACAGATTAAAAAGGAGGTGTATGAATGCTAAAGTTTATTACAACATATTGGGTGCAACTAGTATTTTTAGCAAGTATATTATTAGCATTTACTAAAGCTATTTTATGGCTTATAGAAGGTGTTAAATGTTCCTTAAGAAACGATATATTACAAATATATGATAGTTGTAAAGAACAAAAAGAAATACATAGATACGATCTAGAAGCAATAGAGTTATCATCTAATCTATATTTTAAACTTAAAGGTAACTCATTTGTAGAAGATATAGTTAAAGAAGTGAGGACTTATAAAAAGGTATAAGGAGGACTTATGAAAAAGATTAAAACTAAAGCAAAGAAATATAATTGGGCTGATATATTCCAAAGAATGCTAAATACATTTATACAAGGAATGTTATCTTATTTAGCTTTATCCTTAAATGGAATAACTAATCCTAATGACATAGTATTAGAATCACTTTTACTAGGAGCTATAGCAAGTGGTATAAGTGCTGCTATGAATATATTGATACAAGAAATGGAGATGAGACAATGACTGCTAAAGAGTTTTACGAAAGACATATAGGTAAAGCAGTAGACATAGATGGAGCTGCTGGAGTTCAATGTGTAGACTTATTTAAAGCTTTTACTAAAGAAAATTATGGAATATGGAAATATAATTGCACTAATGGATATGCTAGTGGATTATGGATTTATAGAAAAGATAAACCATATTATAAGTATTTTGTAGATGGTAATATAAACTCATTACAGAATGGAGACTGGGTAATATGGGGAAATTGTAAAATTGCTCCTTATAGTCATGTTGCTATGTATTATAATGGTAAATTCTTAGGGCAAAATCAAAATGGTAAAAGATATGCAACATGTATAAATATAACTAAACAAGGTGTAATAGGGGTATTAAGACCTAAAATGTATATACCTAGTGGAACTCCTACTAATAAAAAAACATATGTAAACTTACCTCCTCAATATGATAGCTGGGCAGTTTATAAATTAAATTCTAAACCATTAAAAGTAAATGCAATAGGTAAATTAAATCCTAAAAAATATGGTGGATTATCTTATTATGTATATGCTTATAGAGATAATGGAGCAACTGTAGAAATTCAAACCTCTGTATATGGTAGAGTAAAAATATATGTAAAAAATACTCCAGCTATTATAACTGTAGGAAACTATAAATATAAGAATGGAACACATTAAAAGACTAGGGTAGATCCTAGTTCTTTTTTTATGCAATAATGACAAATTAAACAAAATATGATAAAATACTCCACTTAAAAAGGGGGTGGAGTAGAGTGATCCAAGTAACATATCAAAAAAGAGATGGAAATATTATACATAGACTAAGAAATACTATCCTACCATATAAAGTAGGAGATACTACATCTATGGGATGGAAAGTGTTAAACATAGAATACGAATATAAAAATAAATATTATCCAGAATATGAGTATAATGTATTGATAGCAAAAAATAGAAAAAAAGTTATAAAAATTAGAGAAACTAGAGACAGAATACTCAATGAATTTAAGACCTTATTATATTATTTTATAGTGATAATTATGTATCATTATATTAAAATATTATTAGGTATATAATCCTTATTTTATATATAATATAAGGATATAAATAAGATTGTAAAACTGCTAAATGTAAACTTAAAAAAATATTTTTTAAAAAATTATTGACATAAAAAAATAGTAATAGTATATTGAAAATGAAAGGTAACAATTATATCAAAAATATTTATGTCTTGGGAAGTTAACATAATATCTAAAAAAAGCAGTTCAAACACTCAAGACAAAGAAGTCTTGGGTGTTTTTTTGTTACCAGAAAGGAGGACAATGATAAACAAACATGGAAGAAAGACCTAGTTATTTTGCAGTAATCCCAGCTGATGTAAGATATGATGAAAACTTAAAACTGGGAGAAAAGATGATGTATGGAGAGATTACATCACTTACTAAAAAAACTGGAGAATGTTGGGCGAGTAATAGTTATTTTGCAGAGCTTTATCAAGTAACTCCTCAAGCAATTAGCAAATGGATAAAAGCTCTAGAAAAGCAAAAATACATAAAAATTGATTATGAAAAAAAAGGAAAATTAATAACAAAAAGAATAATAAAATTGGTATCAATCACAGTTGATAGGGTATCAACCACAGTTGAGGGGGGTATCAACCACAGTTTAGAGGGGTATCAACATACGATTAAAGAGAATAATACAAGTATTAATAATACAAGTATTAATAATAAAAGAAAATATATAAAAGAAAAGTTTAAAAAACCTACTCTAGAAGAAGTTGCTGATTATTGCAAAGAAAGAAACAACTTTATAGATCCAGAACAATTTATAGACTTTTACGAAAGCAAAAACTGGTATGTAGGTAAAAACAAAATGAAAGACTGGAAAGCATGTATAAGAACATGGGAAAGAAGAAATATAAAAAAAGAATCAATAGTTCCAAATTGGATGGACAAAGAAATAAAGAAAGAGGAATATGATGATGACACAAAAAAACTTGCTGAAGCAATTAGAAGAGCATAAGCCAATAATTATTAATTATGGTAAAGGTTACTATACTGATGAAGATTTAAAAGACTATGCCAAGTGGGATGAAGAAAAAAATACCTATAAAGATGATACTGGTATTTGGAAAATAGAACTACTAATAGACATAGCTAAAGGAAATATAGAAGGAACTAAATTAGAGATAGGAGAATAGCAATGATAGATACAGTTCATATTGGAGCTGGAAGTTATCCAAATGCTCCAGAGCCAGAAGATAAAAAAGAATATGAAGTAA
>Ga0326512_10002636_pt1 | contig 13248 bp, 15 predicted proteins | sample 1_2617_0518_D_FD_203652 | JGI IMG/M metagenome (GOLD analysis project Ga0326512, IMG submission 203652) | Bovine rumen microbial communities from UC Davis, California, United States - 1_2617_0518 | ecosystem: Host-associated > Mammals > Digestive system > Stomach > Rumen | place: USA... | reverse complement strand
AAATAGAGATTTGCAAAATTCGTGCCATTGTTGACTTCGCCAATATACGCATACAGGCCGCCGTCGTCAGTGTATGCTTCGATTAGGCCGTTGGTCGAGTCTGCAATCATATGCAATATGATTGTCTGCAAGGCGTTTATTTTCGCCCAGTTTGACCACTGATACTTGTTTGTACTGCGGTTGAAAAATGATATATCACCATTTGTTTGCGCAGTCACGCCCGTGGTATAAGAACCATTGTACCTATCATACGCCCGCCAACGATTAACACCGTCGAAATAGACATCAAACTTTATCCAAACTTCTTTCGACGATGCCACATCAAAAATTTTCGTTTGCGTGGTCTGATAAAATGCTTTGCCGGTCCTGCTCTGAGTTGCGGGCAGGTTTGTCAATTGTGTTGCCGTGGTCGTGTTAATCAGAGTGTCGATTTCACCAATATTTTCATATCGCCATTTTGATGCCGGGATAGTCGGCATGCGGAGAGCGTCCACCCAGAATTCATGCGTTTCGTAAAATGATGCGTCGGGCGGGGTGAAGTTTCCGCTCCACAATTCTAGCCCGTCATAAAATCTAAATTCGTCTATTGTCCCAACAAATCCAGAGTGACCGATTTTAACATCGAAAGTGCCTCTTGTGTATCTAGGCGCACCACTATAATTACATACCCTCACCCCGTCAACATATAACTGCAAATACGATGTACTTGTTGCGCTGTATCGGTAAATAAGCGCAATATGCGCAGTCCTGCCTACCGTGGTGACTGTTGTCGCTCTATATGTTCCCCCATTATTCGAGGTCACCCCTGCCGTAGTGTTCGCCCAAAATTCGAGGGTGTTCGCGTAATTTGTGGCAGTGCTACGCTTCAAAGTCACAAGCGCATAACCGTTGGTCGGATTAACAATGTCAAGTACACGCCCACCGCTCCCCGTGGAATTGTCCATCGTTACCCAACCGTCAATTGTGAAACTCTGCCCACTGAGTTGCGTGGTCATTGACAAGCGCTCTCCCGACAATTGCAACGCTTTGCCATTGATTGCATTTGTGGCTGAAATGGTCGGGTTGCTGCTTACGGTCCAGTGGTTATCGGCAATAAAATCTTTTGTTGCCGACTCATCAAATCGCAGCCATGACCGCAAATATTTATTGCCGATATCCATTCAATTCACCCCGTTTAACTAGCCGTGACAATGGTTGCAGTTACCTGCAAAGATACGCTTCTATCGGTGCTCGGACTCTCGGTATTTGCGCTGGATGCCTGTGCCCAAAAAACCGTATTCGTGTCGTCAATCGTCGAAGGAATAGTGATGCTATCCGCATATGTGCCGTTCTCAGTAAGACATAATTTCCAACGGTCATTCGTGTCGCCACTGTCTGCGATTACAGTGTTGCCGCTAGTCTCATAACCGGTTTCGCAGCGGATAGCCAGCTTCACTTTTTTGCTTTCGCTCTGGGATGCGTCAAGAGAGACAACAATCGGCTCAGTATAAGTACCACCCGTAGAAACTGCAGTCCCGTCCGTGCCACCAGCGGTCGGATTGTTTTTGTAAACATTGATGTAAGAGTTTGCCATTTTTATTCCTCCTATCGTTCAAATCCAACGGGGGCGATTTTGGACACAATCTGAATCCCCGTGTCCTGATAATGTCCCATGTGGTCGAGAAATTTGTCTAAATCATAATCCCATTTCCTGCCGTTATATCTTAATCTAAGATAAAAGCATTTATTAACATTAGCCCGCTCAGCACGATACTGACCGCCCCAAGATGAGGAATCTTTCCACCCGTTGTCATCTACATTGCTAGAATTCCAATTCATTTTCCAATTTGAATAGGTTTCTTGCGGTGGCTGTGTCAGATATATCCACGTATTATAATACGTCCATCCCGGTTCAGTCCTGAAAGCGAATTTTTTGACTATACAGTTTTCCCCCTGTAAAGTCTCCGCTGGTTCGGGTTTGCTGATGTCAAAAAGCATCGATATAGGGTAGAAAAATGAGCCGTCGCAGCTGATTAAATCCCCGTCTGTGCCGCCTTCTGTGACTTCGCCACCGTAGATATTGATGTACGGATTCTTAGCCATGTCAGCACCTCCAAACCTCGAAATCTACAGTAACAAAATCACGGAATCTCGGAAGGTATTTATACCCCCGCAGCACTATGCGGCATCCTTGCCATTGTAACCCCGATTCGTCAGTAAATGTGACAAGCGTTCTGGCCTCCCACAATGCGACGATTTGTTGGAAATTTGCCCAGGTAAACAATGCAGAAACGCTGAAAGAATCCCCGCTGGCCACATGGCCATAATCCTGAACGCAGTTCCCATGAATCAACTGGATTTTCTCGATGCGGTCATCGACATTGAATGCACAGGACTCCGGGGAGCGATAGCTTTCAATGTCGTTAATCTTAACTTTCATTTCATCGCCCTCCTTTACCCTGCATAGCCCGTATTAATGCGACTTGTAGCTTCTTGTACTGCCGAAGTCACGCCCCTGGCGACATCATTAGTAATGTCGTCAGTGAGTTGCTTTTTCATCGTATCATCGAAGACATACGCGCCACCAAGATCCACATTGATTGTCGGGTTTACATTGATTTGCGGTGGGTTGCTCCCGCCTTGCTGGATCGCCCCAAGTATCTGCGACAGGTTCGAGTTGATTTCCGGGACTCCCCCGTTAATCTGCTCTAAAATAGCAGTCATTTGCGCCCCTGATTCAGACACCACAGAAGTTACCTCGGACAAGTCTGCTCCGCTCTGCCCTATAAGCGAAAGGCCCCAATCGTTCGCGCCTTTCATGGCCCTCTGGAAGCCCTGCACCTCTGCCATGTTTGTGCGCTCCCACGGATCCACGCCCGCCTCTTTCATCATCGCCCGCTGAATCATCTTCACAGCGTTCTGCTGCCTGGCTGCAGGGTCGGATGTGTAGTCGTAGAGCATGCCGCCCATGCCGTTGTCAATCTGCCCGGCCATAGCCCGGCGATAGATGTCCAGGTATTTCTTCTGAGAAGTGAACATGTTCTTGATGTTGTCATTGACGGCCTGTTTCTTCTGCTGCTCAGCCGCCCTGGTGGCCGTGACCTCATCCATGCCCTTCTTGATCCAGGCCTTCTTCTCGCGCTCAATCTGGTTGAGTCTCTGCGTGAGAGAATCAGCATAGATGCTGTCGAGGTATTGAGCGGTTTCTTTCTCGAAGTCCTCTATGATTTTGCTCTTCTTCAAGGCGGCTTCCTGCTCTACTTTTGCGGGGTCAGCCCCCTTCTTGAGGGTATCCTTCGCCGCATTTTCAACGCCCCGGAGATTGTTCTGCAGGTCGCTATGAGTGAGCGAGTAGATGCTTCTGTCGAGAGCTTCGTTAGCTTCCTTGGCTTCCTTGGCCGCCGCCTTCATGGCCTTGGCGATGTCGTCAGCCACGGATGCCCAGGCTGCCGCTTCGGTCTTTCCCTCTTCGATGGAGGCATTCACCTTGTCACGGATAGCTTCAAGCTGCTCCCTGCATTTCTCGGAAGTCGTGGCCGCCAGCTTCGCTTCGAGGTCAGCTTTAGTCGCTGCAGCCTTCTCTTCCAGCTTGACAGACTCAGCAACGGTATTTTTCCCCGCTTCAAAGCGCTCCTTTTCAGCATCTTCATGTGCCTTTTTCATACGCTCCCGTATCTCTATCATTGCCCGAGCGTATGCCTGTTCTTCTTTGGAAGTAAACAGATTCGCAAGACCAGCGTACATCGTTTCCCCGACATTTGCGCCGATTCCCGCGCCTGCGAGAGCGCCTGCGGGGCCCGCACTCCCGCCCAGTACGCCGCCCGCTATGGCGCCGAACATTTTGCCCTTGCTAATCTCATCGCCTAGCCCCAATTCTCTGAAGACCTCAAGGTCTTTCGAGGATGCCGAAACGGAGCCAATGGCTTTTTTTACATCCCCAAGGATAGACACCAGAGACACAAAAACGGACGCCACGCCGCCTACTGCCGTACCCGCCGCGCTTCCGAATTCCTTGATGCTTTCTTTATTCTCGGCGATCAGCTTCGCAAATTCAGCGAAGCCCGCCGTAATCTCGGGCATCAATTCTCTAGCAACAGGCATCATCGCCTGCCCAATGGCACCCGTCAGCTGACCTGCCTGCATCTGCATTGCCTGCCACTCAATGTAAAGCTCATGGGCTTCTTTGGGGTTCAGGAGCCCCGTGGTCTTTATCCGGCTGACAATCTCAAGATTGGTCGCATAATCCTGCAGCACCGGCACCAAAGCGGCCCCTTTGGCGCCGAGGACATTGGTTACGAACTCAGCTTCACGACCGCCCTGTACGGCCTTTTGATAAGCCCCAGCAAGCTGAGATAACTGCTGTTCATATGACAGCAGATTTCCGTTTGTATCGGTCAGCGAAAAGCCGAATTCGCCCATTGCCAATGACAGGGAATTCTGAGTCTTTGCCGCCGAAAGCGCCTGCTTGTCAAGGCGCGCAAAGATAGGTACAACAGAATTGATGTCGGTTCCCGATAACTGGAATACCTTGGATAGCTTAGAAGCTTCGCCCGTGGTGGTATGCAACCGCTGAGACAGCTTATACAGGTTTTCCCCTGCGTTCATTGCTTTGTCGGTAATCGAGAAAAGGCCGTACCCGCCAGCGATGGCAGCCGAGGCCCCCGCAATGCCCGCATTGATTCCCTTGATTGCTCCTGTGATGCCTTCCACTTTCGCCCTGGCGCCGGATGCAGCCGCACCCAGTTTGCCGAAGGCGCTGGTGCTCTTGGCCGCAGTCTGTGTCAGCTCTGCATTGACCTGGGCAATGGATGCCTTCAGCCGTTCAATATCACGGGTCTGATATAGGCGCTTTGTGTCCACCCCACGGGTTATGCCAGAGTCCTTGCCGTAGGTCTTGGCATTTGCTTCATAGGCACGGTTGAGCAGTTCCAGCTTCTTCTGCTGTACCGCCAGTTCAGCATTCAGCGCCTTTTCCCTGGCCTGCAGCGCTTCCACCGACTTCCCTGCCGCTTCCAGCCGGGTCACATCGATATCGGCCTTGAGCCTTATCTGATTGGCTTCTGAATTCAGGCGGCTAATGGCCTGTTTTACAGTCTGGCCCGCCGTCTGGAATCCCAATTCCAGGTCAGACACATTCAGCCCAAGCGAGAGATAGAGGGAATCTATCTCCTTGCCCATTGCATCACCTTTTGCCATTTCATCACCGCCCTTTATAAAACATCGTCAATATATGACAGCTTATTGTCCGAATCCTTATCCTCCATCAGCGCCAGCACGCGCATCTGATCCAGGAGAATCACCATGTCTGCTTTATCAATCTCATCGAGAGTCCAGCCATAGGCCTCCTGATACCTAGAGTAAAGATATAAAACATGTTCATACGGAGACAGGTTTACTTTTCTTCCCCGGCCTCCGCTTCCGCGTTTGGGAGTTTCTTCAGCTTCTCATTGGCTATGTTCAGCACCCATGTGGCGGCCTCCATATACCCCGGCACGACATCAGCCGGGTCGATGTCGTCTGCGTTCTCGATGCCATAGAGCTCGGCCAGAAGTTTGGCGTGCTCGTCCATCAGCTTGATAAAATCCCAGGACTCTTTGTCCATGTTGTCGTACTCAGCTACCCTGCGCCACATCTTCATCGTCGGGCGCTCCAGCTTATATTCCTTGCCTTTGACCGTAATCACTGGCATAAAGTATTCCTCCTAAATAAAAAAGGCGACAGGAGTTAGTCCCTGCCGCCACAAAATCAAGTCACGGCTCTACTGCCGAATACCATCCTGCAATTACCGTCGAACTCTCCGTATTGTCGCTATCTGCAATGCGCTTCCAGGCACCGTCGTACTCGCGGGCCACGAAACGGCCTTCCAGCTTGGGCGTGGTGTACTCCACGCTTTCGCCCTTGGTCTGCAGCGTTTCCTGGGTGGGTGCAAACTTGCCTTTCAAGAGCTTCACATAACGAGTCTCGCCGTTGTGCTTCTTGCTCTCAAACAAGAGCGCAACATAGGGAGCCGTGTCAGAGGCCTTGGCAATCATCTGCTTTGTGGTGCTATCCACCGTGTGCCCCAGGAGCGCAGCCTGATCCTCAATGGGCAGGTCTGCGGTTTCCACGGTCACGGAAATCTCACTCATGGACGAATCAGCCGCAAAGGGTGCGTCATCGCCGTAGAGGGTAGAGAAATTAACAGAAGGGTTGATATCAACATTGATTGCGCCGGCAATCTTCACCGGCGTGCCGTAAGTCGCGCCGGAGCTGCTGTCAGCAGACAGCAAAGCGTAATACAGGTTTTTCAGGCCTACTGTTGCCATTCCGCATTCACTCCAATCCTAAAATCAGCAATCATAATCAACTGTCCATCTTCAATATAGGGATAAGCCTGATAGCGACTAAAGCCCAATCCGGTCATGTCACTGCATACCCGCCGATACAGGCCCGTATAGTCGCCATCGAGAGTCAGGATATGTACCCTGATGCTCACCCTGTGGGTTATCTCTCCGTCATCTCCGGCGATTGCCGGAACATCGGAGATAGTTGCATACACTATGGCAGGATAGCGGGAACCCAAGTCAGACGGGGCCTGCATATGAAAGATTGAACCCGCACCGTTTGCCAGCAAGGCCGTCAATTCGGTGTCGCTTTTCAATGCGTCATATACTGCCGCCTCAATCTCTGCAGTCTCCACATTATCCCCTCCTTATAGCGTCATGCACGGCCATAATTATGGCCTCCGATACAGCTTGCCGTTTGGCATCCAACGCCGGATAAAGAAAAGGCCTGTTTACTTTGGGTGAAAACTCAACAATCTGACCATACAAATAGCCCTTGCTATTCTTAGCATTGGCGGAAATCTGATAGACAGTCCCCCGGCTATTCGGTTCAGCTTTGATGGAGTCTCGCAAGGCTCCAGGGGTTGCCCCCGCCCAATGATAAACCTGCCCGTTTTCCTTCTTATGCCCTTCATAAACAGGGCACCGGCTCTTTGCGTCCTCCGCCACTTCATCGGCGCCCTTTTTCAGCGCTTCTTTAGCGGCGGCCAGTACATGATCGCCCAGCTCCAGCAGATGCTTCTCGACAACGCCGGTACTCATACCGCCGCGCGAAAAAGTCTTAGCTTGTCGCCTTGCCATCCTGCACCGCCTCCCGGCATTCAATCACCGTCCAGATATGTCGGCTCTCAGCATCATAGGGAGTCCCCACAATCCTGAGCCGCTTTCCACGCCAGAGAACTTCGTCATCCGGCCGGATATCCGAGCGGTATCGGATAATCACACGGTAGCCAATAGAGGCTTCCCGCTCTATGCCACCCATGGAAATGGGGGCAGAGGTGGGCAGTATCTTTGCCCACATGCTCCCCCTCTCCACATCCGCCCCCCGGACTATATCGCCACGCGGGTTGCGGGTGGTGGCCTGGTAGACGATGGTTATTCTTTCCTTCAAATCGTCGATGCTGGTGCGCATGACATTGCCGGTGTTAATCATCGCCATCACCTACCCAATATTGCAGCTGAGTTATCTGCGATCTGATGTAAAACGGATAGTCGGCCCGTCCGTCATTGGACGGGTCTCTATTCCGAAACATCTCAGACACAAGGGCCAGCTTGACCAGGTCGGCCTTGGCCGCGAAATCAGCTGACTCATCGTAGTAAGTGGAAAAATCACTTACTGCAGACAACAGATAAGAATCGGCGGCCGCCATACACGCCTGCAGGAGGCTGTCTTCAGCGTCGCCGTCAATCCGCAGGTACAGCTTTACATCTTCGAGAGTGACCGCCATTTACCTCACCGCCTCAGGAGGACAATGCGACTTTGTAGGCCTTCAGAGCGCTGGTATCATCAGCAGCCACGCCGAAACGCACAACGCAGCGGAGGGCGGTGCCGTATTTGCCGAAGAGGTACTCGGTAGACACAGCGATTTCCACGCCCTGGCGCTCGAAGAACATCACATAGTCTGCCATGTTGCCGATGTAGAACGGAGCATATGCAGGAGTCTGGCCAGAAGCTGCGGAGCTTGCAAGCACGCTGTTGGGCAGTACCACAACAGGCTTACCGCGGAAGCGGAAGGTGTCGGGTGCAGTCACATCCGGCAGGAGCAGCGGACGCTTGTTGTCGTCTTCCAGCTCGCTCATCCACTGGAAGCCGTCCTGGTTGGTGAAGATGCGGGCGTTGCCGTAGTAGATGGGGTCGAGGTCAACATTGAGGGCCTTAGTGAGGGCCTTGTAAGTGCTGATGGTGGAAGGAGTGAGTTTGCTGGACAGCAGGCCAAGGATGGCGCTGTTCTCAGTGTTGACAGCCTTGCGGGCCAGGCGCTGACCGACGATGCCAAGGATATTGACATTGGCGTCCTTGATCAGCTGATTGGACACGGGAATGATATCGCCGTAATCAGAGATGGAGTAGGAAGCCTGGCCAAACTCGAAGTCGCTCTCTTGAATCTGGTCAAGCTCGGTGAAGTTCACCAGCAGGCCGCTCTCCTCGCCGAGGGTGGGCCACTTACCAGAAGTGGAGTTGGCCTGCACCACATGGCAGTAATCCTTCAGCTGGGCATAGGCTTTGCGGAATTCGCGCAGAATAGGCATCTGCTCTACCGGCACAAGATAGCCGCCCTTGCTGTCGGTGCCTTCAATCTGGCCGGTGAGGGAATTGCTGGAATCACCGCCAGTAACGGTATCAGTACCGCTGCCACCAGTAACGGTATCATCACCATCGTTGTAATAGGCGAGACGCTCTTCATCAGTCAAGCGCTTGCCAAAGAGCAGCTTGTTGAAAGCGCGGTTGCGGATCCGCTCCCTGCTCTCAGCACTCTTTGCAGGCTTTGCGCCCAAGCTGAAATTGCTGAAGTCTGCGGCTTCCATTTCTATGGCGGCCTTGAACATTGCAACGGCATTGTTCATCTCAGGCACCAGCGCCTTAGCTTCGGCGGTCTTGCCCTCCTGCTGCAGGTTCTCAATCTGAGCCTGCAGCTCGTCTACAGTTTTTCTGAGTTCATCGCTCTTCTTCATTACAGTAATGCTCCTTTCGCCAATGCCAAAGCAACCTCAATTTCTGCCTTGGCTTCATCATCAACATCTTCTTCTGTCTCATCCGCCGGGGGCGGTTCGACTCGAATATTCGCAGGCGCATTCTTGAAATGCCCATTGCCGACACAAGCCACGGCTTTCAAGGGCTCCAGCAACTTGATATCAAATATCTCTGCCGCTTCCGCGCCTGTCAGCCAGGTCTCCTCCTCCACCATCTGGTGGATAGCCTCATCAGTCACCCCGTCAAGGGCAGCCTTACGATATGTGGTTTCAAGCCCCTCCTGGATAGTGTCCAGCGTGTCAGCTACCTTGAGCAGGTCATCAGAGTTTCCATAAACGCCCACAGCGGGCTTATGAATCATCAGGTATGCGTTTGACGGCATTTCCCTCTCGTCAGCCGCAAAGAAAATCTGCGTGGCAATACTACAACACCAGCCATCGACGACAGCCTTTGTATGGCCATCATGCCTGGCAATCATGTTCGCAATGGCAACGCCGGCATTGACCACACCACCATCACTGTTGATATAAATGGTGAGGTCTTTGCCTTTCAGCGCATCCAGCTGCTCGCGGATTTCCTTCGGCCACTCATAACCGGTGCCCGGGTCGTCCCAAGCTTCAAAGTAGCCGCCTATATCGTCATCAACGATGGCACCGCTGATGTAAATTTCAGCCGCTTTGTCGCTCTTATTCTTGATTTTCAGCATCAATCTCACCTCCCTTTTGCTGATAAGCCAAGCCGATATCCTCAAGCTTGACGTATGAACCATTAACCATATGCACATCGCCATTTGCACACGGCGGCATATCCAGTTTGTTCCTTGCTTCATTCGGGCTGTAGATGGCCGTGGTGACCATCTTCTGCAGGATATCGGCCTGTTGTGTGGGGTCGCCCCGGAGGATAACCCATACATTGAACTTGAAGCCCAGCCCCCGCATCTGCTCAGATGCAGTCAGCAGTTTACGGTTCATCTCCTGCTCATAAACCGTCACATTATAGAGCAGGGTATTCACATAGAACTGCAGGTTCTGCATTGCTGAGTTGTTATAGGACGACTTGGTGTAGTCGTTCAGGTGGTCAGGATTCACGCCGAAGGCAGCCGCAATCTGCAGGGCGTTGTACTTCCGCAGTTCATAGAACTGTGAATCAGTCAATTTGAGGTCGAGAGTCTGGATGTCACAGCCAACCGGCAGCGCCACCATCCTCCTGCTCTCATCCTTGGCCTGCTGGTTGATGGAACGCAGGAGTTTCCGGCGGCCTTCCTCATTGAGGTCGCCAACATACTTGACCACGGCATTGGCTGTGAGGCCCTTCTCATAGAGCTTGTTCAAAAAATCCTGGCTGGCCTTGTTGCCGTTCATGCTCTCAGCAAGAATCTCACGAACTGACTTGCCTACCAGGCCACTCTCCTCCGTAATCCATGCGCGCACATGCAGCATGTCCTCCGGCTCTATCCAATACTGCTTGCCCGTCCCTGTGTCCGAATAGCAGTAGTAGAAGCGCCGCCTGGTGTACTCCTCTGTGTTGTTCACCCAGAGCTGCACCCGCTGGGGCGGCAGGATATGCAGCCCAGTCAGCTTCCCCCTGTCTCGGGCGATGAAGGCATAGCCATTGCCGAAGTGGTTCCGGCAATATTCCAGCGTCGTGAAGAACTGGATCGGCGTCATGCCGATGTTCGGTTCTACACATAAAAACCGGGTCGTCTCATGAGACGATACCCGGTTCTTGTCGCCGTCCATCAGATAGACGGGCATTTTGCCAAGGCTTTCAGCCAAGGTTTTCATGCAGGTGAAGTATGTAATTTCAGATAGGTCGGGGCCATAGGCGCCCTTGGAGCCGGAAAAGAGCTCCATGATTTCAGACATGGAAACCGTGGGGCCTCCCCCGCCCGCATCATTGCTGAACGCCTTTTTTATGGTGCTCATTATGTTCATCAGCTTTCACCTCCCTCCAATCCCATTTCTTCCAGAAACAGGTCAAGGTTTGCATTCCCATCCACCGCCCTCTTGCCATTGGTGAAGTAGAGCTTCCAGGCATCCAGGACGGCATCGCAGGGGTCAATCCTCTGCTTCTGGGTCATCTTGTCGATTTTGATTTCTCCGAAGCTGTTCGGCTGGCTTATGATGGCATTCACCATGCTCCATGTGAGCAGGGCGTTTTCTTTGTCATAAGCTACCGTGCCAGCTTTGACAGACAGCTGGAAGTCAACTGTGGTGTCGTTCAAACTCCGGGCAGACTGGGCAATGTCTGTCAGGTCGCAGGGCAGAAGGTTCTCCAAGTCTGCCAGCAGGGTATCGATGTTGTGGCGGTCATACCCGCACCCGATGACCTGCAGCTGGTACTTGTCAATCATGTCTGCCAACTCCGACACGATATGCTTGTAATCGGTCTTTATACCATAGATGCCAGAGGTGGGAGTCAGCAGGCCCTTTGATACCCAGTAGCCATACGGCACATCATCGGTGCGCTCATGCTCAGCAAGGCGCAGCTCCGGGATGTAGCTATGGCTCCACACATAAGCTGGTTCCTCAGCCTTTAGCGGAGGGAACACCAGCGCTATGGAGGTGAGGTCTCCGCCGGATGAGAGGTCAATGCCCAAGTAGCACTTGCGACCCTTCATGGCCTGGAGCGTGATATCCTTGCCGCAGTCCCGCCATCGGGCAGCATCCACAAAGGCACCTCCCGTATAAGTCACCCAGCGATTAAGAGACTTGGTGAGGAAGTTTACCAGTTCCTCACCCTGTTTCTCTTTTGCGTCTATGGCTTTCTCGGCCATGCGTGCAACCATCGTCGGATCCAGATGCTCATCGTCTGCCCACAACTGCAGCGGGTTTGCTTTCGCCCAGTTCTTTGAGTCCCAGATGTCGTCCTCTTCATCCAGTTCTGCGATATAGACAAAGAGCGAATCCTTCTGGACATTCCCTTGCAGCACCTGCTTGCAGAATCGGTAGTGCTCATAGCATGGCCCATTCAAATTGAATCCCGCCGTCGTAATGGCGAAGGTCAGGGCATTGTCCACGGCCAGCTGGCCGTCCTGCATGAGCTTGTACATCTGGTTCGTTGGATGAGCGTGGTACTCATCCACCACCGCGAGCACAGAACGAAAGCCATCTGCAGATTTTGTGTCTCTGCCGATGGCTTTTATTATTGTGCCGGTAACCAGGCTGGTTATCGTGCGGTCATATTTGCGTATTTTGTAGAGCCCTTTGAGGTCTTGGTCGGACTCAATGAACTTGTCGATTTCATCCCAGACGATATTCGCCTGGTCTTGCTTGGTCGCTGTGCAGAATATCCTGCCCAGCTGGTAGCCGGAGAATGTGGCGACATCGTTGCACATCTCTCCGGCAAGGAATGACTTGCCGTTCTGGCGACCTATCTGGACATACGCTTCACGGAATCGCTTCAGCTTTGAGCGTTTCTTTCGCCAGCCGAAGATGCTGCCGATGATGAAGTTCTGGAAACCTCTCGTCGTCAGCTTCTTACTGCCCACGCCTTCGCCGATGGTCAGCGTGTTGGCAATGTCGATATGCTTCTCCGCTTCCTTGACATCAAAAATATACTCGAAGCTCGGATTATTCATGTCGTCGAGGTGGCGCTTGCAAGCAAGGTATTCAGCGTTCCCGCAGATGCGCTTCCCGCTCAGTATCAGCTTTGCATAGGCCGTGGTTCTGTCTGTTACTTTCGCCATGGCCATCAAGCTTTCAGGAATTTCAGGAACTTGTTCTCTTCGCGCTCCTCAGATTGAGTGGGCACAATCAGCTTGAGCCTGTCTGTGGTGGCAAGGCCCAGCTTGGTACTACATCGGAAAATCTGACTTGCGCACTTATCGGCAATAGCCATGTAAGGTGAAGGAATTTCGGCTCCCCTGGGGCCCATTATCGTCATTCCGTCCTTGCTCATCCGCGTGGCCGCGTCCACATACATGGCATAAGCATTCGCATAAATCGCAAGGGTGGACATGTCCAGGTTATCTAGCAGGTTGATTTTCGCCGCCTCGGCCACCACCCGGCGATATTCTGCAGCAGCTTCACGATTCAGCCACTTCGGCACTTCCGTCTCCAGCTGCTCCCGGTCAATCTTGACCGACTGCTCCTGGATTTTGCGGTTCAGCCGCTTCTCTTTTCCGATTTTCCCGGTTGAAATGGCGACGACTTTTCTCGTTCTTCCCATTCTCTTCACCTCCTCTTTTACCGAACATTAGTTTGCAGAACATTTGTACTAAGGCAGATTTTTGGCGTTTTTGCAGGAGAAAAG
>Ga0326512_10002635_pt1 | contig 13249 bp, 13 predicted proteins | sample 1_2617_0518_D_FD_203652 | JGI IMG/M metagenome (GOLD analysis project Ga0326512, IMG submission 203652) | Bovine rumen microbial communities from UC Davis, California, United States - 1_2617_0518 | ecosystem: Host-associated > Mammals > Digestive system > Stomach > Rumen | place: USA... | reverse complement strand
CACTTTGTCTAAGAAGTATAGTAAACGTCGATATGCCTACTTTTGCAGCGAAGAAAGCGACGAAAATTGTGAATGCACTCCCGATTTTCATGCGAAATTGCAAAGTATAAAGAGTTATCTTTGCAAACGATGCGGTCAAGGCAGCGTAGGCCGCCTGCCAACCGAAAGGAACTAATCACACTAAAACAAATAATAGTAATCATGAAGACAAGACTCGTTTTAAGCTTCGTGCTGGCTTTGCTGTGCTCGACGGCTATTGGAAAGAAAAAGGTGACGCAACAGGAACTGTGGCCTGACGGCACAGCCATTGCTGCATGGTTCAACGACACCTCGCGCGTAGACATTTCAGGACTGAAACGCTATGTGGTGACCGACTATGGCGTGCGCAACTATGCTGAACAAGTGCAGACCGAACAACTGCAGGCCGTGATAGACCGCTGCGCCCAGGAGGGCGGCGGCGTGGTGGTGGTGCCACGCGGCTTCGTGGTGAGCGGCAGCCTGTTCTTCAAGCCCGGCACCCACCTGCTGATAGAAGAGAACGGCGAACTGCGCGGCAGCGACCGCATACGCGACTTCAAGATTGTGAAGACACGCATAGAGGGCCAGACACGACAGTATTTCGCCGCCCTCGTAAACGCCGACGGCTGCGACGGATTCACCATCACAGGCCCCGGCACCATCAACGGCAACGGGCAGCCCTACTGGGAGGAGTTCTGGATTCGCCGGCAGTGGAACCGCGAGTGCACCAACGTCGATGCACAGCGTCCACGCAATGTGTATATCTCCAACTCGAAGAACGTCACCGTGCAGGACGTGCACATCATCAATTCACCCTTCTGGACCAACCACCTCTATAGATGCGAGAACGTGCGCTACCTGGGCTGTTACATTTTCGCACCGTTCGACAACGTCACGCCCGTAGACCCCAAGCGCGGGGCGCCCTCGAGCGATGCCATCGACATTGACGTATGCAAGAACGTGCTCATCTCGGGATGCTACATGAGTGTCAACGACGATGCCGTGGTGCTCAAGGGAGGCAAGGGAACCTGGGCTGACAAAGACCCCGACAACGGACCCTGCGAGAACATCATGGTCACCGACTGCGTCTACGGCAAGGTGCATGGCTGCATGACGCTCGGCTCGGAGTCGCTCCACGACAGAAACGTCATCATGCGACGTTGCAAGGTGACGGATGCCAGCCGCGTGCTCTGGCTGAAGATGAGGCCCGACACGCCACAGCACTATGAGTATGTACGGGTGGAAGACTTCACCGGCTCCTGCGGCTCGTTCCTCGTGGTAAGGCCATGGACTCAGTTCTTCAAGCCCGAAGACCGCGAAGACATGCCCCTCTCGCAATGCAACAACATCTATTTCAAGAACATCAACATGACGTGCAAGAACTTCTTCGACGTGGGAAAGAGCGATAAATACCGCCTCGTAGATTTCTCATTCGAAAACATCAACGTAGTCGACCAGAAGAAGGCCTTCGACCCGCAGCTCATTGAAAATTGCTCGGTGAAGAACGTAGAAATAAAATAAACGCCAAAAAAAACACACAGAAATGAAAAAAGCACTCATCATGCTGTCGCTGTTGATGCTCACGCTGGCTGCGTCGGCCATAGAGCGGCAGAAACTTAACTTCAATGCCGACTGGCGCCTGCAGGTTGGCGACCCCAGCGAAGCGGCTCAGCCCGGCTACGACGACTCGCAATGGCAGCGCGTCACTTTGCCCTACGCCTTCAATGGCGACGAGGCTTTCAAGAAAGACATCGTCGACCTGACCGACACAATCTGCTGGTATCGTAAAACATTTACGATGAGCGATGAGCACGACCGTAAAGTCTTCATCGAGTTCGAAGGAGCACGTCAGGGAGCCGACGTGTGGCTGAACGGACAAAAAGTGGGGTTTAGCGACAACGGCGTCATGGCCTTTGGCTTCGACCTCACACCTTATATTAAAGCGGGCAAGAACGTGCTGGCCGTGCGCTGCGACAACTCGTGGCAGTATCGTGACCGCATGCTGAACAGCCGCTATCAGTGGAACGACAAAAACTTCAACGCCAACTACGGTGGTCTGCCCAAAAACGTATTCCTGCACATCACCGGCAAGCTCTACCAGACGCTGCCACTCTACAGCAACCTTGGCACCACAGGCACCTACGTCTATGCCACAAACTTCGACATTGCCGCCCGTGAGGCTACCATCAATGCTGAGGCTCAGGTGAAGAACGATGACACACAGCCCCGCACCTTCGTGCTGCAAGTGGTGGTGAAAGATGCCGACGGAAAACAGATAGCACAGTTCCGGGGCGAGAGCCAGACAGTGGCCCCTGGAGCCACAGTCCTTGCCAAGGCCAGTCAGCGGGTAGGCGGTCTGCATTTCTGGTCGTGGGGCTATGGCTATCTCTACACCGTAGAGACCTCGCTCGTGGCCGGCTCTGTTGCTTCCGACTTGGTGGCAACGAGAACCGGCTTCCGCAAAACCGAGTTCCGCAACGGCATGTTCTTCCTCAACGACCGCTGCCTGATGGTGCATGGCTACGCCCAGCGCACGTCGAATGAATGGCCCGGAGTAGGCATCAGCATTCCTGCCTGGCTCAGCGACTATTCCAACGACCTCGTGGTGAAGAGCGGAGGCAACCTCGTGCGGTGGATGCACGTGTGCCCCTGGAAGCAGGACATCGAGTCGTGCGACCGCGTGGGCCTCATCCAGGCCATGCCGGCGGGCGATGCCGAGAAGGACGTAGACGGTGCACGCTGGCAGCAGCGCACGCAGCTCATGCGCGATGCCATTATCTATAACCGAAATAACCCCTCAATCATCTTCTATGAGTGTGGCAACTTCCGCATATCGAAGGAGCACATGCTGGAGATGAAGCAGATACGCGACCAATACGACCCCTGTGGCGGCCGCGCCATTGGCTCTCGCGAGATGCTCGACCGCCCCGAGGCTGAGTATGGAGGCGAGATGCTCTACATCAACAAGAGCGCATCGAAGCCCATGTGGGCCATGGAGTATTATCGCGACGAGGGACTGCGCAAATACTGGGACGAATACTCCTACCCCTTCCACAAGGAAGGCGACGGACCGCTCTATCGCGGTGCACCGGCCCTGGACTACAACCACAACATGGACCGTCTGGCCTGTGGCATGGTAGAGCGCTGGCACGAGTACTGGCTGGAACGTCCCGGCACGGGCAAGCGCGTGAGCAGCGGAGGCGTGAAAATCGTGTTCAGCGACACCAACACCCATCACCGGGGCGAGTCGAACTACCGTACAAGCGGAGTCACCGATGCCATGCGCATTCCGAAGGATGCTTTCTTTGCCCATCAGGTGATGTGGGACGGATGGGTGTCGCCCGAGAACAAGCGCACCTACATCATTGGCCACTGGAACTATGGAGACCAGGCCACCACCAAGCCCGTCTACGTCGTTTCTACTGCCGACGAGGTAGAGCTCTTCGTCAACGGCAAGAGCAAGGGCAAGGGCGAGCGCTCGTTCCAATGGCTCTTCACCTTCAACGACGTGACGTTCGAGCCGGGCACCATCGAAGCCGTGGGCAGCGATGGCTCGCGCTACAAGATAGAGACCGCCGGCGAGCCTTTCCAGCTGAAGCTCACCACCATCGAGAACCCGCAGGGCTTCAAGGCCGACGGGGCCGACATGGCACTGCTGCAGGTAGAGGTGCTCGACAAGCAGGGACGACGCTGCCCACTCGACGACCGTATGATACACTTCGAAGTGAATGGTGAGGTGAAGTGGATAGGCGGCATCGCCACCCGCAACAACAAAGCCTATCTGAAGGATAACGAGAAGAAAGACCCCAACCTGCTCGACTCGGCCAATCAGAAGAACTCGTCCGACAACTACGTGGGCCTCTACGACCTGCCCGTGGAGTGCGGCGTCAACCGGGTGCTCATACGCTCTACCGTCACCCCGGGCGACATCAACGTCTCGGCATACGCTGAAGGCGTGCGCCCTGCTTATGTCACGCTCACCACCCAGCCCGCCCCGGCCACCGACGTGCTGCCCTCACTCACTCTGCCCTCTATCCTCGACCGTGGCGAGACACCTGCCACCCCCAGCTACCAGCCAGTCTTTGTGGGCGTCGATTGCATCGACGCCACCACCGGCAGCAACCACGAAGCAGCCCGCAACACCTTCGACGACAACGAACTGACCGAATGGAAGAGCGACGGCAAGCGAGAGAACGCATGGATTACCTACCATCTGGCACGCAAGGCCACCATCAGCGAGATCACGATGAAGCTCACCGGCTGGCGCCAGAAGTGCTACCCACTGGAGGTCTATGCAGGCAAGAAAAAGGTGTGGGAGGGTGTCACTCCCGCCACCCTGGGCTATGTCCACCTCCACATCGACAAGCCAGTGGCTGCTCGCGACATCACCATTCGCATGGTGGCACCCGCACAAGACAGCCGTAAGTTCGGACAGATAAAAGAACTGGCAGGCGGAGCCGCCAACGAGATGGACCGCATGAAGAGCGAGAAAGGCAAGACCGAACTGCGCATCGTAGAGGCAGACCTGCTCGAGGCTGTAAAATAAAAGCGCACACCCCCCTTCGACGCAGATTTTCCACCGTTTATGTGGAGAATCTGCGTTTTTTCTGACTATAAACTAAATTCGGCATCGTCAAGCTGCATAAATATACATTTCATATTTCGATTTTCAAGACAAAAGAAATTTGCGTTTTAGAACGGCGGGAGACTGACATGGCCCCCGCCCGAAAAGTCCCCAAAGACCGCTGCGACGCAATCGAGCCTCCGTTGCACCATCGGAATGGCTCCATGGGCGCTGGCACTCTGCATGTTGACCGCTTGTTCGGCCTTCCTTAGGGCGCAACTCAGCATGTATTGCATCCTAAAACAGGCTGAATTGAGATGCAAAACAGCCTGAATTGCCCCCCAAAATAGGCTGAATTCCAATACGACATCTTGACAATTTTGTAACAAAAAGAATATCAGCAACTTACGAAACCTTCTGAGATTCAAAAATTTTGAACGAGGAGCCGTATGCTTCCGATTTTTTAAATCTCAGCAGTTTTCACCGGATATTTATGCAGTAAGAGATTGCATAAACATAAATTATTCATTCGAATTTCGAAAGTCAAGAACTTCTTAGGCTGAAAGGCCGATAACTATTTAACTTCTAACTCCCGCATTTTATGTTAACAACCAAGGAAATTTGAATCAATAATCAATAAGTTGTTTGCGTAATTCGAGGAAAAGTTGTATCTTTGCGCCATATTTACGTAAAAATAAAGTTCTTGAAAATGAAATACGCATTAGTTACGGGTGGCTCTCGCGGCATAGGCAGGGCCATAGCACTCAGGCTGGCCGCCCAAGGCATGCCAGTAGTCATCAACTATCGCAGCAACGAGCAGGCGGCTCAGGCCACGCTCAGCGAAATCGAGGCCGCCGGCGGTCAGGGCGAACTGCTGCCCTTCGACGTGGCCAGCCCGCAGGAAGTGGAAAGTGCGATGACCCAATGGGAGTCGCAGCACCCCGATGATTATGTGGCCGTGCTGGTGAACAACGCCGGTATCCGCCGCGACAATGTCATGATATTCATGCAAGACGAAGAATGGCATCAGGTGCTCGACACCACCCTCAATGGCTTCTTCTACCTCACCCGCCGTGTGCTGAAGAACATGCTCACCCGTCGTGGTGGCCGCATCATCAACATAGCCTCGCTGTCGGGTCTGAAGGGTCTGCCGGGCCAGACCAACTATTCGGCAGCCAAGGCCGCCATCATTGGCGCCACGAAAGCCCTGGCACAAGAGGTGGCCGCCCGCAAGGTCACGGTAAACGCCATTGCTCCGGGCTTCATCGCCACCGATATGACTGGCGACCTGAACGAGCAGGAACTGAAGAAGACCATCCCCGCCGGCCGCTTCGGCAAGCCCGAAGAGGTGGCTGCCCTGGCCGCATTCCTCGCCAGCGACGAGGCTGCCTATATCACCGGGCAGGCGATATCCATCAACGGCGGACTTTACACGTAAGAAATTCACTTTTCGGCATACCCCCATTACCCCATGCATCTGTCACCAGCCTTACGACAAGCCTACACCCAGGAGCACCTCACTGCCCCCGAAGCACAGCTGATGGCCCAGCGCATAGCCTGGGCACCGGTCGTGTTCCAAGTGTCGCGGCTCATGCTGAAATTCGGCATTCTACAGCTGTTGCGCGATGCCGATGCCCCAGGCCTCACCATCGATGAGGTGGCCAGCCAGAAGGGGCTTCCACCCTATGCCGTGAAAGTGCTGATGGAGGCCTCGTTGTCTGTCGGCACGGTGATGGTTGATCCCGCTTCCGAGCGTTTTACACTCACCAAGACAGGGTGGTTTCTCATCACCGATGCGTCCACCCGCACCAACATCGACTTCAACCACGATGTCAACTATCAGGGCATGTTCCATCTGGAAGAGTCCCTGCTTCAGGGAAAACCCGTCGGGCTTCGTCATTTCGGCGACTGGCCGACGGTCTACGAAGGTCTCTCGTCGCTGCCTCCAGAGGTTCAGCAGAGCTGGTTCGGCTTCGACCATTTCTATAGCGACGGTTCCTTTCCGCAGGCCCTGCAGCTGGTGTTCGAGCGCAAGCCCCGCACCCTGCTCGACGTGGGCGGCAACACTGGTCGCTGGGCCCTGCAGTGCGTAGGCTACGACCCGCATGTGAGCGTCACCGTGATGGACTTGCCACAACAGATAGCCCTGATGCGGCAGCATATCGCAGGGCAGCCCGGCAGCGACCGCATCGATGCCTATGCCGCCAATTTGCTCGACCCTTCCGCCGAGTTTCCTGCTCACCGTCACTATGATGCCATCTGGATGAGCCAGTTCCTCGATTGCTTCAGCGAAGCCGAGGCGCTCAGCATCTTACAGCGTGCCGCCAGCATCGTCGACTCTGACTGCCGGCTTTACATCATGGAGACCCTCTGGGACCGTCAGCGCTATGCCACGGCAGCTTTCTGCCTTACCATGACCAGCCTTTATTTCACGGCCATTGCCAATGGCAACTCCAAGATGTACAACACCGACGATCTGGAGCGCATCATCTCTCAGGCAGGGCTCCACGTAGAGGCTATCCACGATCAGCTGGGCTTAGGCCACAGCATCATCGTCTGCAGCAAGTCATGAGCAGTATGAGGGGCGGCGCTTCGGCGACCGGGAAGGAGCAGGGGCCGTGGCAGGGCCGGACCGATGGCACGCAATGGATGCACCAGACGCTCATCGTCTTGTTCCGCTATGTCAACCTGCGTTTCGTCTATCTGTTCATGGCCGTGTTTGTGGTGCCGTTCTATATGCTGTTCTTCCATCAGGGCTACATATCCATATATCATTATTTCCGCCGCCGGCTACACTATGGGCCAGTAAAGGCATTCTGCAAAGTCTATCAGAACCATTACCGTTTCGGGCAGATAATCCTCGACCGCTTTGCCGTCTATGCAGGACAGCAGTTCCATACCGACGTAGAGGGGGGCGAGCATTTCGACCGTCTTCAGGCCAGCGAGCAGGGAATCATCGTCTTGAGCAGCCATGTGGGCAACTACGAGCTGGCGGGCTATGCCTTCCGTTCCAGGCAGAAGCGCTTCAACGCCCTCGTCTACGCCGGCGAGGCTGCCGTGGTGATGGAAAACCGCAATCGCATGCTCAGCAGAAACAACATGCGCATGATTCCCGTGGGCAACGACCTGTCGCACATCTTCCTGGCCAATGAGGCACTGGCCAACGGCGAGATTGTCAGCATACCCGCCGACCGCATCTTCGGCTCGCCACGGTTCATCGAGTGCCAGTTCTTTGGCACCAAGGCCCGTTTCCCCTTAGGGCCTTTTGCCATGGCGCTTCAGCGCGGCGTGCCGGTGGTGGCGATGATGGTGATGAAAGAGGATACCCATCGCTATAAGATATATGTGAGGGAGGTGAAGGCCGACGAGGGATTGAACACACGCCGTGAGCAGGCTGCCAGTCTGGCGCAGCACTTCGCCCGTGAGCTGGAGCTTGTGCTGAGGAAATATCCAGAACAGTGGTTTAACTATTATGACTTTTGGCAACAGGATGGAGAATAATTTTGAGACTATCGACATATCGACATTGCTGCCCCAGCAACCGCCTTTTATCATGGTCGACCGTCTGGTGCATTTCGACCCGCAGCTTACCGTTACCCGGTTTCAGGTGCGGGCCGACAATCTGTTTGTGGAAGACCAGAGGCTCGACCCCTGTGGTTTGATAGAAAACATTGCCCAGACCTGTGCCGCCCGCATGGGCTATATCAATAAGTACATTTACAAGAACCCTATGAAGCTGGGCTTCATTGGTGGGATTAAGAATTTGACCGTTAGCCGCGCCGTATTGTGCGACGAAGTGCTCACCACCAGCATTGAAGTGCTGCATGAGGTCATGCAACTCTTGCTGGTAAAGGCCACGGTGCGCGTAGGCGATGAGACCATCGTGACCGCCGAGATGCAGATAGCCCTGAGCGACATCGATGCCAAAGATGCCGGCGATGAAAAGCCAAATTGAATTAGAAGAGACAAAATAATCGAACAGATGGTTTGCAAGATTGCAGATAATATATTTTCGCCATTAGGCTTCACCACCGAAGAAAACTATCAGCATGTGAGGCAGGGGTGCAGTGGCGTCCGGCGACATGAAGGGTGGCGCGGCTTGCCCTACCCCTTTGCGGCATCGCTGTTCGACTGGAACCGGGTGCAGCTGGTCGATGGCTTTACGCCCTTCGAGAGCATCGTGATCCGTTCAGTAGAAGGCGCGCTGGCCCAGACCGACGTCGATGCGGCTTCGCCCAGTGTGCTGTTTGTGCTTTCTACCACGAAGGGGAATGTCGACCTGCTCGAAGCCCCCTCCCCTGCCAGTGCCATGCAACGCCTGCCTTTAGGGGCAGCGGCTCAGGTCGTCGCCTCTTATTTCGGTAATCCCAATATGCCCGTGGTCGTCTCAAATGCCTGCATATCGGGTCTGAATGCCCAAATCGTGGCCATGAGGGCCTTGCAGTGCGGCAGCTACGATACGGTCGTCGTCGTTGGTGCCGATGTGCTGTCGCGCTTCATCGTAAGCGGTTTCGGCTCGTTCAAGGCCCTGGCGGCCGAACCCTGCCGCCCCTTCGACATAGAGCGCTTCGGCCTGAATCTTGGCGAGGCTGCTGCCACCATTATATATAGGCGGGCTGAGGCTGGGTCATGGCATGCCGTGCGTGGTGCCATACGCAACGACGCCCACCATGTGTCGAACCCGTCGCCCAAGGGCGAAGGTTGCTACAGGGCCTTGCGCTATGTCATGCAGGGCCAGTCGGCTGGCGACATTGCCTTTATAGGCACCCATGGCACCTCTACGCTGTATAACGACGAGATGGAGTCGGCGGCCATCGACAGAGCAGGACTCCTTGCCGTGCCGGTAAATTCTCTCAAGGGCTATTATGGCCATACCATGGGCGCGGCAGGCGTGCTCGAGACCGTGCTCTCGATGCGTGCACTCGACGATGGCATCGTGCTGGGCACCAAGGGCTTCGCCACCATGGGCGTGTCGCACCCCCTGAACGTGTCGGCATCTCATCGGACTACCGATAAGCGGGCCTTCGTCAAACTGCTCTCGGGTTTTGGCGGCTGCAATGCCGCCATGCTGTTCAAGAAAGGAGGCATGGCATGAAGATACGGCATGAGGTACTGATTACACCCGAAAGAGCCGTGGTCGATGGCAAGCCTATACCCGTGACCACACATGGCATCGACATGCTCACCGAGCTCTATCGCACCCGGATAAACGACTATCCCCGCTTTTTCAAGATGGACGAGCTCTGCCGTTTGGGCTTTGTGGCCTCAGAGCTGCTTTTGCAGGCTGCCGGCGACCGTCATGCCGATAGCGAAGACCGCGCCGTCGTGATGTTCAACAGCAGTGGCTCTGTTTGCAACGACCGAAAATATCAGGCTACCTTACAGCAGCCCGACGGCTTCTTCCCCAGCCCTTCGCTCTTTGTCTATACGCTGCCAAACATCGTTACCGGCGAGATTGCCATTCGCAACGGCTATCATGGCGAAACGGCTTTCTACGTGCTCGACAAAAAATCATCGGCGCTTATCGACAACGCCCTGCGTGCGACCTTTTGCGACGAGACCACACAAAGCATCCTGGGGGGATGGCTCGACTGCGAAGCTCCCGATGACTTTCTCGCCGAGCTCTACCTTATAGAGAAATAAGTAATTCAAACTCCACAGCAACACGACCTGTAGAAATAATGTATATTCAGAATATGGAAGAATTAGTTTTAGAACTGAAAGAAAAAATCATTGAAGTGCTGAACCTTGAAGACGTAAGGCCCGACGACATCGACAGCGATGCCCCCTTGTTTGGCACAGGGCTTGGCCTCGACTCTATCGATGCGCTGGAACTCATCGTCATGATGGAAAGGGTATATGGCATAAAGATAAAAGACCCCTCGGTGGGCAAGGACATTTTCAAGTCGGTCAATACCATGGCCGAGTTTGTGAGCAAGAATCGAACCAAATAGCTGGTGTGCGCATGATTGAACCCATCATGATAACCGGTGCCGGCATTGTCTCGGCCATAGGCAACAACAAGGCCGAAACACTCAGCGCGTTGCTTCACCGGCGTTCGGGCATAGCCCCTCTTCGCTATCTGCAGAGCAGTCACATGGAGCTTCCCGTGGGCGAAGTGAAGCTGAGCAACGAGCAGATGAAACAGATGCTTGGCATCGACCGTGAACCGACCACACGCACGATGCTCATGGGTATGCTGGCCCTGCAGGAGGCACTGGCCGAAGCAGGACTGACCTCTGCCGCTCAGCGTCCCATTGCCCTGGTTTCGGGAACCACCGTGGGAGGCATGGACAAGAGCGAGCAGTACTACCCGTCTTTTCTTGCCGACGACAGCCACATAGACTATTTGCGCACCCATGCCTGTGGGGCCACTACCGAGCTGATAGCCAGCCGGTTCGGCCTGTTCTCTACGGTCACCACCACCTCTACGGCTTGTTCGTCGGCCGCCAATGCCCTGATTCTGGGTGCCAACCTTATCCGCAGTGGCAGGGTGCCGATGGCGGTGGTCGGTGGGGCTGAGTGCATCACGAAGTTTCATCTCAATGGTTTCAACTCGCTCATGATTCTCGACCCTCGACAGTGCAGGCCCTTCGATGCCACCCGTGCAGGGCTGAACCTTGGCGAGGGGGCAGCCTATCTGGTGTTAGAGACGGCTGCCTCGGCCTCTCAGCGTGGAGCAAAGGTGATAGGCCATCTTTCCGGCTACGGCAATGCCTGCGACGCCTTTCACCAGACGGCATCGAGCGACGAAGGAGAAGGTGCCTATCTCGCCATGAGCAAGGCACTGGCCATGGCTGGCCTGACCCCCACCGACATCGACTATGTGAATGCCCACGGCACGGGCACGCCAAACAACGATGCCTCTGAAAGCCGTGCGCTTCAGCGACTCTTCGGGCGGCAGTTGCCACCCATCTCTTCGACCAAAGGCATGACAGGCCATACCACCAGTGCCTCTGGTGCCGTCGAAGCCATTATCTGCCTGTTGGCCCTGCAGCACGGTTTCGTGCCCGTCAACTATGGCTGGACGCAGCCCATGCAGGGGGGCATCGTGCCTGCCATGACCTCTGAGCCGCCACGGCCCCTGCACCATGCCCTATGCAATTCGTTCGGCTTTGGTGGCAACGACTCCAGTTTCATACTTACAAAACACGACGACGATGCCCAATAGAAGTGTCTTTATCAAGGCAGCCACACAGATATCGCTGCAACAGCCCCTTTCCGAATCATGGCTCAGCAGTCCCGTCTACCATGATGGCGAGTCCTACGTGCGCAGCGCGGACCCCGACTTCCGCAAATGGCTCAGTCCGCTTGAGGCGCGCCGCATGGGCAAGCTGCTCAAGCGCGCACTGGTCACCGCCCTCGAGTCGATGCGCCTCTCGGGCATCGGCCAGCCCGACGCCATCATCACGGGTACGGGCCTCGGCTGCATCGAGAGTACCGAGCTGTTGCTCAACCAGCTGTGCAGCGTAGGCGAAGAGGCTTTCAAGCCCACCCCCTTCATGCTCTCTACCCACAATACCATCTCGTCGCTCATTGCCATCCAGACCAAGTGCCAAGGCTACAATTCCACGTATAGCCAAAAGAGCGTCTCCTTCGAGAGTGCCCTTCTCGATGCCTTCCTGCAAATGCAGCTTGGCGACATCAGCACGGCCCTGGTCACTGGCAACGATGAGCTTACGCCCACCTATTTCGGCATGCTCCGGCGCATGGGCTTCGTCGGGCAGCCGGGGCAGGCCGTGGCCAGCGAGGCATCGATGGCCATGATGCTCTCCTGTGAGCCTGCCGATGCACTCTGCGAGGTTTGTTCGGTGCATCTTCCCTTCCTTTCGCCGGACGCCCCCCCTGTGCCGGACGAGCCGGTCGATGCCATCATGCTCGGTGTCAATGGCATAGCGTCTAACGACTTGCCCTACCAGCGCGTGGCACGGCAGCATCCGGGCGTGCCCCTCTTGCACTATAAGCCCCTCTTTGGCGAGGGCTATTCGGCCTCGGCCCTTGGCCTCTATAGCGCCGCCCATCTGCTCAGCCGTGGCGTGGCACCTGCCTTCATGCGCTGCGATGGCGTGGATGCCGACGTGGCGCTCCAACGGCTGCTGTTCGTCAACCACAGCGATGGCTCCAACCAGAGTTACATTGTTTTGCAGCGCGTGCCATGAAGTTGTTGCTTATCTCTGTTGTCCAGTCGTCGCTTCTCTGCGCAGGCCAGGTGCTGCTGAAGTTCGCCTTGCAGGCTTTGGGCACCCCCTCATGGTCGATGGCCTTCGTGTTGCGAAGCCTTGCCAACTGGTGGCTGCTGGCCTGTGGCCTCTGCTATGGGGCAGCCACCTTGCTGTGGCTATACATTATCAAGCACTACCCCTTCTCCATGGCCTACCCCATGATATCGCTCAGCTATGTCTTCGGCATGCTCGCGGCTGTGTTCATCTTCCACGAGCAGGTGCCCCTGGCCCGCTGGGTGGGCGTTTTGCTCATCATTGCCGGCTGTGCACTGATAGCCAAATGATTTACAGTATTTTTACACCCACGGTGGAAGATATTGCGAGCTACCATCGGCTTGGTAGCAGGCAGTGGAATCTGTTACCACCTACCCTACCATGCAACCATCTGTAAACCAAACCATTGCGCAAACGAAGCAGATGGAGCAGATGTTTTGAAAACTTTTTT
>Ga0326512_10002634_pt1 | contig 13265 bp, 8 predicted proteins | sample 1_2617_0518_D_FD_203652 | JGI IMG/M metagenome (GOLD analysis project Ga0326512, IMG submission 203652) | Bovine rumen microbial communities from UC Davis, California, United States - 1_2617_0518 | ecosystem: Host-associated > Mammals > Digestive system > Stomach > Rumen | place: USA: California... | reverse complement strand
GTGTTGACGGACAAACTTACAAATTAGGTCAGAAAACGTCTCAAAATGAAGATAAGGTGGCATATTCGAGTTGTGAAGCTACTTTATATGATGAAGAAGGTGAGGATGATACTGTTGATGCTCTCATAACTAGGTTTGCACAACAAAAATCATTTATAGAGATGGTTGAGTTCAACCTTGATACCGTTGAGGAGGAGTTCGAGAGTGAAATGAACGTATGGAGTAGGGAACATAACAAGATCAACTCATACAGAGGAAAAGCTGGAGAGGCTTGGGTTGCGTCCAAAGAACCTAAGAGAAACCTCAAGATGGCGTTCAAGAACAATGCCGGGGATATGACATATGCACTTCTTGAGAATTGTAAGATAATGGATGATTCAGAGCGTGACAACTGGATTTTGTATGTAGAGAGAATAAGTTTAATTGATAAGATATAAGTTATGGCAAATAAAAAATTGACAGAAGAGCAGCAGAATCAGATCAAGACTCTGCTTGCAAATAACGAGATGCTTGAGAAGACGTTGAGAGAAACACAGGAGAAGGGTAGAAAAGGCTCTGTGGAGCAGATTAAACGTGCCCAGCAAGAAGTTATCGACCACATCAACTCAATTGATCCTACAGCCCTAGAAACAGCCAAGAAAGAGAAGAAAAAGGCAAACAATATAGATTTGTTTGGTAGCACTGATGTATCAATCTTTGATATGCTTGATGAGGAGGATAAACCTGTAGTTAAAACCGAGAAGGAGGATCTGACAGAACCTAGTGTTAAGGATGCCGAAGTTCCTATGAATGTTGACGTATATGCAAACACAGAAACAGTTATTGCTGAAGAGACAATGTTCAACGAGGCTACTAGTGACTCGTTTGCACAGTATGATGTTATCCAGCTTCCAAGTAACGGACAATGTTATAAGAACAAGATGGACAGAATACCTGTTGCATATCTAACAGCGTATGATGAGAATATCATCACCTCACCTAATCTGTACAAGGACGGTCTTGTAATCGATTTCCTATTGAAGAGCAAGATTGTGAACAAGGATATAAACCCAGACGACCTTGTTAGTGGTGACGTTGATGCAATAACACTGTTTTTGAGGGCAACCAGCTACGGTCCAGAGTTTCCTATCGTTGTACGTGATCCGGATACTGGTGAACAGATTGATACAACTGTTGATCTAACCACACTCAAGCCAAGGGAGTTCAAACTCATTGGTGACGAGAACGGATGGTTTGAATATGAAACACCGATCAAGAAAGACAAGATTAAGTTCAGATACCTTACTAGGAAACAGGAGAAACAGCTTCAAAAGATCACAGAGCTTGAAAACAATGGTACTAAGGCGTATATGCTTGATAACGAAAGAGAAATGCTTTCTGGTGCTATATTGTCAGACAAACTAATATCTGACGCAGATAAAAAGGCAATAAAGTCAGCGTTGTCTGTAATGGAAAATTGGTCTAAGAAGCTTAAGGAGGTTAACGACTCACGTTTTAACAGAATAGTGACTAACAGTTTACAGTTACAGGTTATGGCTGTTAATGGCAATACTGATAGGGACTTCATCAGAAAGTACATTAACAGTATGCCAGCAAGGGATTCACTTATGCTGAGAAGATACATTAACGAGAACAGACCTGGAATTAACTTTGACATTGAAGTAGAACGTCCGGAGAGTCTTGGAGGTGGCTCATTCAGTACCTTTCTTAACTGGGACGATTCTGTTTTCCTCAATATTGCCGAACTATGAGCAAAATCTTAAGGATGAACTTTTCGCCTGCCATATGTATATAAAGATCCCATTCGACGTTCTTGACAGAATGCCAATCAGAGATAGGAAATACTATATACATAAGTATAACGAATATATGACGGCGAGGGAGAATGCAATGAATCATTCATCATCCACGACTGACATAAGCCAATACACGAATATGAGCCAGGGTGTTACTGGTGATGCCGTGTATGAATAAATAAATAACCGCTAGGAGAGCTACTCTTAGCGGTTATTCTTTTTTGGTTTGTCAACTATTTTATCTCTTTTCATTTGAGTATATAAGAATCGTAGTGATTGTATAGTATATACTACGTCTTTTTCATTAAGTGCTTTAAACTCATTCGATTCCGGCATTCTTTCATATATTCCGTGAAGTTTCTGATATGTCCAGAATACCCACTCATATGTGCCCTCTTCACCTGTTTTACTTCCATCTAATGACATCAGTTTTGTAAGAGGTTCTACTTTCGTATTTTGATAGTCTTCTTTGTAGTACGATCCATTCTGAATTGCATTTACAACATTATCAGATAGATTGCCAATCCATTGCAGTATGTTTACTACATTACTATCACTTGTTTTGTTTTCTATACCTTCTACTATGTCAGCAATTTTGTCACCCTTTCCATTAAGTTCGTTAACATACTTACTATAGTTTGGACGATATGTTGGGTCATTTGTTGGACTAAAATTTATTTTCTTGCCACTTGGTTTTGGATTAAATCCTCCACCTGGTTGTCCTGTGTTACCTCCAGCTTCTACCTCACCGTCTGGCTGTCCTGTGTTACCTCCAGCTTCTACCTCACCACCAGGTTGTCCTGTGTTACCGCCACCAGGCTGTTCTTGTTGCTGTGGTAATAATGGTTGACCATTTGAAATTAATTGCTTGGCTATATTATTATATTCTTCAAGAAGCTCTTTGGCTTTAGAAAGATATTCTTTTGAATAGATTTTTTTCCAGATACCACCAAGTTTATTGGCATAGACATTACCATAATCAAACATCTTAAGTGCCATGTCTATTGTGGTATAATTACTGAAAGAAGAACCCTCATAATATGAGTTTGTATTTTTGGCTGTAATTACATTCCTCAGCTCATTTTCATCGTTATTCGAATAGCCTCTATTGATATGCCAATATACAAAATTAAAGGCACTTTGATAATACCAAGTCCTATTTCTCAAATGTTCCTTTGTACCTTTTCTCCCACCATCACGTATACTAGGAAATTTCCTTTCAAGTTTTTCAGAATCTGCATCTATTTGCTTTACAAGTGGTGCAAGTTCTTCATATATTCTGAAGAGTTTTTCTTGTGGTGTTCCTTCCGGTTGTTCTCCATTTTCTGGAGATCCTGCTTCTCCACCAGCTCCTCCATTTTCTGGTTGTCCTGTTTCGTCGCCAGCTTCCCCTGTTTTGGCATTTTGTTGTCCATTGTCGCCACCGGCCTGTGTTTTTTGCTTACTTTGTGCCACATATTGTTGAACGGCGTGATAAAGATTGTTTAATACATCATAGCAATTACCAACATTCGGTGTCGCACTAAATATACCATTGTTTTGCTTGCTTAATTGAATATATTCATCACGCAGTAAAGGGTAGCATCCGTCTGCAACCAAAGACATGAGTCTATACAAATCATAACCAGTGTTGTTAGCTCCAGTATCTCCATACATTTCCGAATATTTACGGTTGTTGATCTGCTGTGTGAACAGGTTGTTAGTGTTGTTGTATGCATTAACACCAGCATTGAACACACCATTTAATGGATTGTTCTGTAGCCCAGTACCATTTCCAAGAAGATTTTCTGCTTGACCGCCAAGATAATTTACGCTACCTCTCATAGCGTCTCTTGCCATGTCAACTTTATCCTTTCCATATGGGTTGTTATACCTGCTATACCCATTTCCTGCTGCTGGAGAGTTTGCTGCGTAGATGTTACCACTGTCTATTGCGTTAATAACAGCATACACAAACCTATTGAGTTTTACAATATGTTGTGCTGCTGCCTGGTTGTTTTGAACTGGTTTAGGGTCAATACCACCGTTTCCAAGCAGTTTGCGGAGTTGATCTGCATACTGTTTGAACATGTCATTTTGCTGCTGATTCGCTGTATTAGTTTGTCCACCGCTTCCAGGTTGTGCTTGCCCAGCGTCACCTTGTGGTGCTTGCTCAGCACCACTTATTTCTTCCTCGATAGCTTCACTTATAATACTATCCAATATAACACTGTCTATACTTTCTTTTATGATCTGTCTTAGATTCATCGTAAAATAGCTATTTACGATAAATATCAGATTAATCAGAATAGTTTGGATAACCAGTACATTAAAATGGATGTTCCTTTCCTTCTCGTATATTCGTTGTAGTTAATGGTCTCAGTTATATTGAGTCCATGTTCACTGTTAAGTTTATATGCGAGGGACATAAATTCACTTCCATGACTACCTGTTATGTCTTTTCCAGTATATGCAAGATAGTAGTGGATCATTTCGTGTACGAGGATGTCTCTGAACTGTGATTCAGTATAATCCCAATTTCCACTAATCTGGATAAGAGGATTCACAGTTGTACCATTACATATACCAGAGTGGAAATACCCGAAGAACTTGTAGCTGTCGGTTATTTCAAATTCCGGCATTGGCAGCACACCATTGAAATAACAGTTGTTATAGTCACGGAAGGCGCACCTCAAATGTGGTATACCGTATATTGTCATAATTTAATACTGATAGAATTCTGCTGGTATTGGCTTATAGTTACTCTCCGGCAAATCTTCGCCGCAGATATTAGTGCATTTAACCAAGAAATAGCACATACCGATGAATATGATTACACCGAGGAGTCTTCCAATGAGGAATGATACATATTCACCTATTCCGTTGAACTCCCAAATAATACCCCAAACTTCTTTGTAGAATCTCATATCTTTATTCCTTTATTTATTTTTACGCTGCAAAATTAGGAAAAAAAAATTGAAATAACAAATCTATATAGTTAAAAAACATTAAAATATGTATTTATAGTAAAATTTATAGTAATGGCGAAACTTTCTAAAGGTATGTTAGGTCTTCTAGGTGAGATTGCGAGTCTTATAAACGGTGCAATAGCAAGCGGTTTAAAACTCGTAAACAATCTCGTGTCTAGTGGATTTAAGATGGCATTCCAGTTCAATGAGTCTGCTATGGCGTTCTCACGTCAAGCTGGTCTTACTGCAAAGCAGGCACAGGCATACACTGAGGTTCTTACAACTAGGGCTAAGGAACTTGGTGAAAAGTATGGTATTGCCGCTGAGGAGGTTACAAAACTTGAAAGAAATCTAGCCAAGGCAACTGGCAGAGTCCTTATGCTCAGTAATGCGCAGGCTGACATGCAAGTTGCTATCAATAGGACTGTAGGCGAAGAAACTGCTAATGAGTTCTCTCAGATAATGATGAGAACTATGGGTGCTCAGATCCAAACCGTACAGGGAGCAGTATCAAAGGCATATGCTACTGCTGCAAAGAATGGTCTTGATGCTGCTGGTATGGCTGCTAAGGTCGCCCAGAACCTTTCAATGGCTAACAGGCTTACCTTTAGAAATGGTGTTGATGGTCTCACCAAGATGGTTGCACTGTCAGAGAAGTTTGGTGTCAACGTTCAAACAATAGAGTCTGCTGCAAACAGCTTTATGGACTTGCAGGATGCAATAGAGAATTCCGCAAAATTGACAATGCTTGGTGGTGCTGCTGGAGGTCTTGGTGGAAACCCACTTGATATGACATATGAGGCTAATGCTGATCCAGAGGCATTTGCTGAGAGACTTACAAAGATGGCTGGTGGTTATGCACAGTTCGATGCAAAGACTGGTATGGCTAAGCTTAACTATATGAGCAGGGATATGCTTAAGGGTATGGCTGATGCTATGCACATAAGTCTCGATGAAATGGTAACTATGGCAAAGAAACAGGCTGAAGTTACATACAAGAACAACAACTTTGGAAGAGATCTAGATAGACTATCCGGCGGTGACGAACAGAAGAGAAACTACCTTCTCAATAAGACACAGATCGAGAATGGTAGAATGAAGATGTATAGTTCCAAGACTGGAAAATATGAGGATATGTCTTATTTCGAGAATCCTAAAGGCGGCAAAGCTGAATTCGAAGAAATGATGAGGTTCAGTAATTTGTCAGATGAAGAAATTGTTAGAGAACAAGCTGAGGCTGTTGTTTCAATAAAGGATAGACTTGATGGTTACTTCACAAGTATACAGGCAATGTTTGGTGAGAAGATAGCACCATTCATTCCAAAGATACAGGAGTTCCTTGGAGATATTTACAGGACTGTTTCACCATATTTTGGTCAAATTGCTGATAATGTAAAAGAGTTACTTACAACGTTATTCACGCCAGAATACCTTGGATATGTGAAGGATGGCATAACGTCATTGGTTAAGGGACTTACTTGGTTAGGTAAGGTACTTACATCAAACTGGAAGTGGTTGATTGCAGGTGCTTTGCTATCACCTGTTCTTAGTGTCCTTACTTGGGGCTTCAATATGCTTGCAATGTTTAGAGGAGGAGGAGGTTCTGGTATTGGAGGACCTGCTGCTGGTGCTCGCCCTAGTGGAGGAGGCTGGGGAGGTTCTAGAGTTGGTAGTTTTAGAGACTTATATGGTAGAAACAGAAATATTGCTGGAAATGGAGTGGGTAGGTCTTTCTGGAACGCATTAAATGGAAGAACAGGACTTAATGGAAACGCTGGTATTATGACCAAACTAACAAAATCCGTTGGTTTAGGCGCTGGGGCTTCTCTTATTGGAATGGGTATAAATGCGGCTGTTGATGATGAAAAAATAGCACGTGGTGATAAATGGCATGCAGGATGGAAAACTGTTGGTACTGGTTTAGAATATGCCGGAACTGGTGCTATGATTGGAGCTACAATTGGATCGTTTGTTCCAGTACTTGGAAATGTAGTTGGTGGCGCTGTTGGTGCTACAATCGGTGGAGCTATAGGAATATGGAAACAAATTGCTGACAACACAAAGATGACAGAAGAATATTCAAAGCAGCAACTTAATAACAATGGAGAGGGGATGCCAAAATCATATGATGGTGGTGTGGGTACACCACCATCCGGTGCTAAGCCTGTAGTTAGTGGTGACTTTAGGAATGTTTCGAATGGTGGTAAGTGGCTTGGCGAAAATGCTGTTGAGGGTGTTCATGATGGTGGTGTAAATACACCAACATCCGGTGCTAAGTCCGTAGTTAGCGATGACTTTAGGGATGTTGCGAATGGCGTTAAAAATTTATCCATAACAGAGCATGGTGAGACGTTCGTAACCCCAGGACAAAGGCGCAACATAAACAAATGGATTGAAGCTAGACCAAATGACGTTAAAAATTTATTCATAACAGAGCATGATGGTGGTGTAAATACACCAACATCTGGTGCTAAACCTGTAGTTAGCGATGACTTTAGGGATGTTGCGAATGGCGTTAAAAATTTATCCATAACAGAGCATGGTGAGACGTTCGTAACCCCAGGACAAAGGCGCAACATAAACAAATGGATTGAAGCTAGACCAATCGGACAAAATGATTTTAAGCTTGTAAATGTTTCACAGTCATCACAAAATGTCGGTAATAATAATATAACAGTAAACGATATAAACGTTAGATTCAGTGGAAGTATAAGACTTGAGGGTGACAATAACTATAGGAATTACGACATCAATGATCTTGTAGAGAACAAAGAGTTTATAAGGAGGTTATTCTCAAGACCAGAAGTGATGAATGCGATAATGAATTCACTGAATACTAATACTAACATAGGTGTAATGCATGACTCTGGGTGGCTATATAGGGGTGAGTCTAATTACCTATCTGGAAAATTGATGAATACATAATTGTTTAAATAAAAGATAACAGAAGTATATTTTAAATATGGCTATTTCTACAAAAGCTGCAAGGGATTTAATTCAAAGCACTGGTGATATACTGTTACATTCTGCTGCCGATCTATTGGCTAGCAGTGACTTTGTATCTAGAACCATAGGAATGAATAACTCCTATGAGGATATAATGCTGATTGTACAGTCCCTTGGAAGGCAACCAGTTAGTTTGCTTGGTAAAGATTATCTATTCATATTTGATCATGTTAGGAGAAATTACCAGCAGGGCACTACCATATCAAGTGTAATGTATGGTGGTGATAAATACTGGTGTCCTAAGTTTACGTTCTACAAGGAAAAGCCTACTGTTAGATTTGCAGATCCTTATAATGATCCATTGAATCTTCTTGATAGGTGGATGCCTAACTTCACGCCTAATGTCACAAAGTCAGAAAACATAAACAAGTTCTATGCTGAATCAAATGATGGTGAGGTTAACAACAAGGTTATAAACCATGCCGTATCAAATATGGGCGTGGCTACCGGGCAGATTTCATCAAGTTTTCAGAATCTTGCAACGTGTGATCTTGTGAAGAAGACTAATGAGAATTTCAGACACGGAAAATACAACACACTTATAGCTAGATTCCATACAAACAATATGGATTCTAGGGATGTGGAGAACCCTACCCAGACAGCCATATCAAGGACTTACGGAATGTCTCATGGTAGAAATTTATTGAAACTTACACCAGATGAGCCAAACGGGTATAACAACCCATATTGTCGTGTATGGACTTATCATCACCAGTACAATAGAATGCTTGATGCTATAAGACCATTTGGCGACGCTAAATCAGCTGAAGAACTTGAAAGTAAAGAAAAGGTAAGTGATAGCGGTGTAGGATTCCGTACACTTGAGAGTAAAAATTATGGCATTGACGGTGGTAGTAAAAGACTCGATAAACACGGTGTACTAAACTATGACAACGGATTTGTAAATATTGCACCTACTGCAAAGATTAAGGACTATTTTGAACATAAAGCTGATGATAAAGACAGAAAATCGGTATCAACAAAGAGGTGTATGTTTTCAATAGAAAACCTTGCTTGGCGTGATAGTAAATCAAAATATGACCAATTTGAAGCCTATGGCTTATCTGCCGAACAGAGAGGACCATTGGGTGGTCGTATTATGTGGTTTCCACCATATGACATAAACTTTAGTGAAAACGTACAAGTTAAGTGGAATTCAAACGAGTTCATTGGTCGTGGAGAGAACATTTATACATACACAAACACAGAGAGAAGGGGTAACCTTTCATTTACCATAGTTATTGACCATCCATCAATACTTGATTACTGGACAGGTCACGAGAGAAATGGTATGAAGAATAAAGGTCAGACATTGCTTCCTGGTAACACAGATGGGGTTGACGGTAAGGATAACCAGGAGAATACATTGCTTAGATTCTTCGCTGGATGTGATATATTGACTGGAAAGCCACAAGACTATTGGATGAGAGATAAGACACCTGCAAACGTACCAGAACCACCTGCTGTGAAGGATGTTCCGCAGAAAGACCCCCCAAAACCAGATGAGGCTAAACCAGTCACAAAGACAATATGTTGTGTACTGTATTATCCAAATAACTATAGTGGTGCTAATGATAAGGCAGACTATGCAGTTAACTATCTGATGAATGGTATTGGTGCTCAAAAATACGATAATAATGGAACACTTGATGATATGCCTATTCCATTGGATGTGAGACCAAGTGTCTATAGGACATTGTATGGTGGCTATGAAGTGATGACACCAATTTCAGTTGCTCTATCACCGATACCAGTGTCATCAGCAGCAGCAGAGCAAAGTACATACAGAACTGAAAATGTTGAAGAAATACAATACATTACTGAACACGAGGGAACTAACCGTTATTATGCAAGATATGGTGATAATGGTAAAGAATACACCTTGGCAAAAATAGTATGGAATGAAAAATTAAAGCCTGATCCTAAAAAGTGGTATAAAACATACAGTCAAGCTGGTTCAGAATATTGGTACTTTATGCGTTGGTATTATAGGGTTGATAATGCCTATACCGATGATAGATTAAAGGAAGCTGAAAGTTATATTGATAGTTCCTGTTATAAACTTAATGGTAGTGGTTACAATAAAATTAGGACAACCGATATGGCTAAGAAAATAAATGTTCCAGAAGAAGGTAAAGATTCTAATTTTCATCTAATTTCATTTGCTTCTTTGTTTAATGCTGTTGAAGGCTCAAATAATAAGGTTATTGTTGGGAAAGAATGTGGTGTTAATGAAGCCGATGTAAAAATTGTTAAAGAAATATTGAATGGTGAGAAGAGTGGTATAAAGATTAAGAGTATTAAATTTAGAGGACATGCTTCAACTGCCGGATATAACAATTCAAACATAACGCTTTCAGATAATAGGCGTGACACTTTTAAGGAGTGGCTAATGGATAAATTACCACAATCAGAGGAAAAAAAGGCAAGCGGATTGACAGCAATAATACAGGACAATAAAAGTAAAGCAAATTATGGTCACGCAAACGACATAGATCAAAAGATATGGAGAAGCGCATCTGTGATGATTGAATACGAGCAATCAAATGTTGAAAACGCATCCTCAAAAGATGCTGAAGTACAGACTAAAACTGAAAACGGTGCTGTAAAACCAGTTGTGTCAGATGAAGGCTATACACTGGATAAAGTTGATGCCGTATCAAGTTCACCTTCTAAGAAAATTTCAGTTCAACAAATTTCTAGTGCAAAAGACTGGCTGTATAACACAGACGAAGGAACAAGGATACGTAAAGCTGGTGGTTATGTAGATTATGTTGACGTGGTTAATTCCAATGGTATTAAAGAAAGAAAACCAGTTTTCAAAACAATCAACCCTTGGACGTTCACCATGAAAGATGCGTCGAAAATCACTGGTAAAGATTATGTTAACACAGCTGCAACTAACTATGATGATTCATATTTGAATGAAGGTATCAGCGTTAAGAAAAATACAGTAAAGAGGTATGATAACGAGGGTGAATTTTTCGAACTTCTTGGCAAGGAAAATCCTTTCATGCATCATCTTATAACAGATAAAATTAAATATTTCGACCCAGCTTATCACGCAATATCTCCAGAGGGTTTCAACGCAAGACTAACGTTCCTTCACCAGTGTACAAGACAGGGTGCTACAATAGGAAATAGTGATCCTAATGTGCAGACAGCATATAACTTGGCATTTGGAAGACCTCCAATATGTGTACTTAGAATAGGTGACTTCTACTATACCAAGATCGTTATCAACAGTATGACAATTAATTACGACGATCCACAGTGGGATCTGAACCCGGAGGGTATAGGAGTAATGCCTATGTTTGCAAAGATTAATCTCGACTTCACATTCATCGGAGGAAGTGATTTGGCAGGTCCTATCGCAAGGTTACAGAATGCAGTATCGTTCAACTATTACGCAAATGCTAGCGTATATGACAACCGTGCTGAACGTGTTGAATATGATCCAACTGGAACTGGAAAGGAAATCAGATACAAGCCTTTCAGTTATCCAGATGAGCTTACTAGAAGTGCTACCGATGATGGTATGTTAGAGGATATATAAATGATGTGATATGAAATATAGCAGATACAAGAACTTCATAGTGAACGGTGCTTATTTGAAAGTACCGTTCATTAAGATACCAGAGAACGCAAGCGATTGTTATGTCTATTATGAGGCAGGGAAGACAAGGCTTGATCTCTTATCTTATCAGTACTACAATGATCCAAACTATGGGTGGCTTATATTACAGGCTAATCCACAGTATGGATCTTTAGAGTTTTTGTTGGACACCAACATAAGACTTAGAATTCCTTACCCACTTGACATAGCTTTACAGGGTTATGAGGAAGAAATAAAGAAATATGACAAATTATACGGTTTAAATAACTAATACAAAATATGGCACACCCACATTCAAGCGTCAAATACGTAGAGCCAAACTATATCTTCAGTGGTCTTACAGCTGCGGCTGATGACGGAGAAAGATATGACAGAGCACCAGACCTTGAGGATTACTGTATTTCCCTTGACATTATCGTAGAGATCTCATCTAGAGCTACTATTCAGAGAGATATGCCAAAGGAAAACAGGGTCATTGTTATGACGTATACTGACAACAAGAACGGCAAGGGTACTGTTAGGTTTATGAGTGGTACTAAGGTAGGTGGATACACTAAGACAAATACTGGTGAATATACACCTAAATTAGATTCACCAAACGTACTCACAACCTATTATGCTGATATGCATATAACAGACCTTGTTGACTATGGTACTACTGAAATGCTTGGTATCAAATCAGTTGACATAGATTACAATAGTACATGTGTACCAGTTATAAACATTAAGTTCACCGATGTAAGGGGTATGTCAATATTCCAGCCATCTGAGCTTAATGATGATTTGTCGTTCAATGGAATTAGGGGTTTTTCTAAGGATAACATAGCACAGTCATTCTTCCATGCGTTTTTCACACTTCCTTTACCTAAGTTTACCATAACCTTGAAAGGGTTCTATGGTGAGCCTGTTTCGTACCAGGTTATGTGTGATAAGTTCGACACTGCATTTGACTCTAAAAATGGATATTTTGATGTTGATACAAGGTTTATTGGATATGCATATTCATTCTTTGCTGATATATCACTCAACGCACTTTTAGCAGCTCCTTATTCAGATTACGTTGGAGAGGATTATTGGAATAGTCAGATTGCTGCTAATAGGTTTATGATACCAGATAAAGATGGTATTCCTGTGTCAATGCCAAAACTATATGACATAAAGAAGAAAATTGACACATTGGTTGTTGAATCTGATAAAGAACTACTTGATTCGGCAAATGAGGGTGAGGAAAGCACACACGAAATAGAGATCCAGGAGTTAACCGATCTTAGGAAGCTGTATCGTTTGTGGTATGAATCCCTATACACAACATGCTGTAACCAGTATGGAAGTGATTATTGCTATAGGATTGGTGGTGAAACAGCAGATGATGATTACAGGATGGTTATAATTTTCACTAATGGCAAGAATATAACAGGTTCTGATTTATCTTCTGCGTATTCTGGTTTTAACGAGGATTTTAGGGAGCTTACCGGAAGACTGAAGAATGGTGTTGACAAATTTAATTCTTCAAGTAATTCATACAGGAAGCTTGATAATATATTGCCAGGATTTAAATATCCTAAAACAAGAACACTTAGAGATATTTGGTTTAATGATAGGACAAACCTTTTCATGTTTGACGGCTTCCGTCAAGACTGTGATTTACCAAGGAAGGAGACGGTTAATGCAGTGTTTGGTGGTGAAAAAGACAAACAACAGAAGGTATTGAGTAAGTTATACAACGACGGTAAATACCAGTATATAGATGCGTTTATAATAGATCTTGATTACACCAGTATTAAAAGTAGGATAAATGCGTTAATCAAAGACGCAAACAAACATTACAGTGATAAAGAAAAACAGCGTAAAGCCCTTAACAAACATATGTATAAGGAGCTTGGATGGTATCCTACCATA
>Ga0326512_10002631_pt1 | contig 13269 bp, 8 predicted proteins | sample 1_2617_0518_D_FD_203652 | JGI IMG/M metagenome (GOLD analysis project Ga0326512, IMG submission 203652) | Bovine rumen microbial communities from UC Davis, California, United States - 1_2617_0518 | ecosystem: Host-associated > Mammals > Digestive system > Stomach > Rumen | place: USA: California... | reverse complement strand
TCTCAGCTTTATAACCGTGGCATTGAACTCTGTACTTTCAGCAGTACCGGAAAGTGCCGACTCGTGCATTTCATAGGTTACTTTCACGACAGTTTCGTCAGGGTTAGGAGTAGCGGGGCTGTCGGTTTTGTCGTCACCACATGCGGTAAACACCATGGGAGTGGCCAGAACGGCAAGGGCCAGCATCCACTTGAATACATTCTTTTTCATGTTTAGTTTTTTTAATTTGTGAATAAAAACAATTTTCTGTTAAAGACGGTCCAAAATTAAAAAAAAAAGTTGTAATGAAGGAGTAATTAACGAAGATTAACGCGGTAAGACCGTGAAATAAAGGCAAGTAGGCAATTTCTTCAATTTATCCAAATAAAGCGCTCTCCGTCGCTCGCCCTTTGGACACTTTTCCAAGAAAAGAAGGCTTGTGGAAGTAACTTTTTCTGTTTATAGCAGTCTTCATACATAGGACATCGCTCGTATGTAAATGAAAGAGATAGTAAAGACAGCGGTAAAAAAGATGGCTGACGCTTGTGTTTTGTCAAAATAATTCATAGAAAAAAGGGGCTTCGGAAAGTTGCATTCTGGAAACGATGCAAGAGGGAACGAATGACATGCCGCAACCTTCGTTTTGGGATTAGTATTGAATCAAAGTGGGTTTACAACCATATCAAACTGAGATATGACTTGAATCAGAATGTAACGGATGATGAAACTCAGTTTGATATGACTGTAAAACCACTTTGATTCAATACTAATCACAGCACAAAGGCGGTTGATTGCAACTCAGAACTGTCCGAAAGGCGAAGCTCCAAGGGCAAGAAAGTGTTCTTTTTGCGAAACTGAATTTCGCAACACACTGTGAGTCAAGGATATAGACAACCCCTCTGAATACTCGCGTATTTGCAAGCCACTTGGTGTTTGCTGAATTCCACGCGATTCTCAGAGGGGTCGTTGTAAAAAAAATTCATAATTGCAAGATGACTCGAGCTACGGCTGACGACCGCTGCTTAGCCAACCTTGAGCGTGATGGTTTTCTCCAGCTTGCGCTCGTCGTCGATGACCTTCAAGGTCAGGTTGCCTTTCTGCTTGGCCGACTGCACCACCACCACCAACTGTCCGGCGAACAGCTTCATGGTGGGCAGGGTGAACTGCTCTAACGACGTGGCATCGCCGTTGCAGACGGCACGGAACTGTCCGGCACCCTCCACCTCGAAGCGCAGCTGGTCGGTTGCGTAAGGCACGAGCGTACCGTTAGCATCGACCAGCGACACGGTGACGAAAGCCAGGTCGTCGCCGTCGGCCTTCAGTGCGGGCTTGTCGCTCTGTGTCCATGCGTCCAGCCTCAGCTGTGCAGGCTTGTCGGCTGTCTTCAGCACCTGCTCGCCGCAGTTCTTTCCGTTTTCATCGTAGACCACCACCTTCAGCTCGCCCGGCTCGTAGACCACGTCGTTCCAGCGCAGACGATAGCGATCCAGTCGCTCGGCAGGGTTCTTCTTGATGCGGCCCTGACTCTTGCCGTTGACGAACAGCTCGCCTTCGGGATAGTCGGTGTAGCAATACACTGGCGTCACCAGTCCCACGCGGTTCTCCGGCTGCAGGGCCGTGTCGCCCTTCTTCTGCTTGCCGCGAGCCTTCTTGGGCTGAGCCGTTCCCCACGTCCAGTGAGGCAGCAGATGGATGGTGTGAGCGTTCTTCTGCCACTTGGAGCGATACAGGTAGTAGCGATCCTTGGGCAGACCGGCCAGGTCGCAGATGCCGAAGTAGCTGCTGCGCGAGGGCCAGTACTCGTCGTAGGGTGTGGGCTCGCCCAGATAGTCGTAGCCCGTCCACACAAACTCGCCAATCACCCAGGGCATGTCGTCCTGCCAGCGCCAGTCGTCGTCGGGCAGATTGGACCACGAGCACCACTCCACGTCGTAGCCTGAGCACTGTCCGTCGGCATAGACCCCCTTGTCGGTGGGCTTGACGGGGAACTTATAGACACCACGCGACGATACGGTCGAGGCCGTCTCGCTGCCCAGGAGGAAGCCCTGCGGCAGCTGCTCGTAGGCCTTCTGATACTTATGTACGCGATAGTTCATGCCCGGAACATCCATCGCCTGAGCGAAGCCCGACTTCAGTGCATTGTCTATGCGGTCCATGCCCTGCGTGACGGGGCGCGTGCCGTCGAGCTGATGGCACAGCCCTTGCAGACGGTTGATGATGTCGACGGCCTTGGGGTCCCACTGCTCGGGAATCTCGTTGCCGATGGACCACATCACGATTGAGGGGTGGTTGCGGTTGGCCAGCACCAGGTTGGTGATGTCCCTGTCGCTCCAGTCCTTGAAGAAGCGGGCATAGCCGTTCTTGCACTTGGGATAGATCCACATGTCGAAGCTCTCGGCCATGACCATCATGCCCAGAGAGTCGCAGATGTCCATCTGCATCTGGCTCGGCATGTTGTGGGCCGTGCGAATGGCATCGCAGCCCATCTCCTTCATCGTCTTGATCTGACGGATGAGCGCAGCCTTGTTGATGGCAGCTCCCAACGGGCCAAGGTCGTGGTGCAGACAGACGCCCTTCAGCTTGCGCGTCACACCGTTCAGCTGGAAGCCGCCCTCCTTCGAGGTCTTCACCGTGCGTATGCCCACATTCTGTGCGATTTCATCGACCGTCCGTCCGTTCTGCATCAGTTTCACGATGGCCTTGTAGAGATAAGGTGTCTCAGGACTCCACAAGCTGGGGTTGACTACCTGTAGTGTCATTTCCACCTCGCCCTTGTCGTTCACGTCGGCATGGTGGGCATCGACTACATGTCCTTTGTGGTCGCGCAGCTCCACCTCGATAGCGTTGGCCTTGCCCAGGCTCTTGGCCGAGACGGCCAGCGTGGCCTTGTTGGCCTCGATGGCAGTGGTGCGGATGAAGGTAGCCCAACGATCCAGCCGGTCCTGTCCCGTCAGCACGAGTGTCACAGGACGGTAGATGCCTGCACCCGGATACCAGCGCGAGCTCTCCTCTACGTTCTGCAGGTCGACGGCCAGCTGGTTGCTGCCCGGCTTGATGAACTTGGTGATGTCGATGCGGAAGGCATTGTAGCCGTAGGCCCAGTAGCCCGCTTTCTGTCCGTTGACGTAGACGGTCGGCTCGGCCATAGCACCGTCGAACACCAGCTGGGCGCAGCCCTTGAAGTCGGCGGGAATGCTGAACGTGCGCTTGTAGTGGCCCTGCCCGATCCAGGGCAGTGCGCCCGAACGTCCGCTCTTCTCGGTGGCCTCCTTCTCACCATTCTGTACGATGGCCACGCGCTGCAGGTCCCATTTCTTGTCGAACGGTCCGCTGATGGCCCAGTCGTGAGGCACGCTCACCGTCTGCCATTGTTGTTGGTCTTGTGAAAACTGCCAGTTGTCGGTCAGTACGACCTCCTGGCGCTGTGCCGCAGCCGTCGTGGCAGCAAGCAAGAACAAAGCAAGTAGATTCGTTTTCATTTGTATGATTTGTATATGATTCGTTAGGTTTTTGTGCGCAAAGATACAAAAATTATCCATAGTGTACAGTTTAAAAAAGTTGCTTTTTTCCAAAAGTCTACACAAAAAACGTTAAAGCATGGCAATAACTATGAACGATGAACTTTGAACTATGAACAATTTCGTATCTTTGCAACGTTTTTTAATTCGAATTAAAATGAAAATAGCTTTAATCGGCTACGGCAAGATGGGAAAGATGATTGAAGAAATCGCCCTCGGTCGTGGTCATGAAATCGTGAGTATCATTGATATTAACAATCAGGAGGACTTCGAGAGCGAGGCCTTTGCCTCAGCCGACGTAGCCATCGAGTTTACGAACCCGACAGCCGCCTACGGCAACTACCTGAAGGCATGGAGCAAAGGGGTGAAGGTCGTTTCCGGCTCGACAGGATGGATGAAAGAGCACGGCGACGAAGTGAGAGAGGCCTGCGCCAACGGCAAAACGCTGTTCTGGGCATCGAACTTCTCCATCGGCGTGGCCATCTTCTCGGCTGTCAACCGCTATCTGGCCAAAATCATGAACCAGTTTGCGCAGTACAATGTGGAAATGGAGGAGACCCACCACGTGCACAAGCTGGATCACCCTTCTGGCACGGCCATCACGCTGGGCGAGGAAATCATTGAGAATATTGACCGACTGAACGGATGGGACGCAAAGCTGGAAACCGCCGATGCCCCCAAAGGAGCCGTCGAAGCCGGGGTGCTGCCCATCCACTGCTACCGTCGCGGCGAGGTGCCAGGCATTCACACCATCCGCTATGACAGCGATGCCGACTGCATCACCATCACACACGATGCCCACTCACGCCGCGGATTCGCGCTGGGCGCCGTGCTCGCAGCCGAGTATGCCAAGGAGCACGAAGGACTGCTCACCATCAGCGATATGTTTAAGTTCTGACTGAAATAATAATGAAGAAAAAGGAAAAAAACATGAAGAAGCAGTGGGGCAAACTGATTGTTGTCATGCTGCTCTATCTGCTGTTCCTGCTGTGGGTGAAGTCATGGCTGGGACTGATTGTCGTGCCGTTCATTTTCGATGCCTATATCACCAGGAAGATCAACTGGCAGTGGTGGAAAGAAAGAGAGAACCCCACGCGGACCATTATGTCGTGGGTCGATGCCATCGTGTTTGCAATGGTGGCCGTCTACTTCATCAACCTGTTCTTCTTCCAGAATTATGTGATTCCATCGAGTTCGCTGGAGAAATCGCTGCTGACAGGCGACTATCTGTTCGTGTCGAAAGTGAGCTATGGGCCGCGCATCCCTGAGACACCGCTGACCATGCCGCTCACGCAGCACACCATGCCCGAGCTGTTCGGCATCCGCATGAAGTCGTACATAGAATGGCCCCACTGGGAGTATCGCCGCGTCGGCGGACTGGGCAAGGTGGAACTGAACGACATCGTGGTGTTCAACTATCCGGCAGGCGACAGCATCTGCACCGCTCCGGAGTATCAGACGGAGTACTACAGCATGTGCTATACCTACGGCGAAGGCATCGTGGGCATGCCCGAACTGGACTCCATCTCGGCTATGGAGCGCATAGACTATTATAAGTATGCCTACAGCATGGGCCGCAAGTTCATTGCCGATGCCAACTTCAGAAAAGCCGTGTGCGACAGCAAGGGATGGGAGTTCGTGGACTTCGGAGAGATAGGCTACCGACCGACTGACCGTCGCGAGAACTACGTGAAGCGCTGTGTGGGTCTGCCCGGACAGACGCTGGAGATCAAAGACCGCATCATCTATCTGGACGGCAAGGAGAACAAGACGCCAGAGAACGCTCAGTTTACGTATTTCGTGAAGCTGAACAACATCTCCATCTACGACCTGCTGGGCGATCAGATGGACGACCTGCGCAAGGAACTGCAAATCACGAAGGCCGACATCACTCAGCTGGGCAACTACGGTTTTATTCCCCTCACCAACTATGCGGCCCAGGAACTGAAACGGCGCGGCATCGTGAGCGACATCAAGCCGGTGACCGACAGCGACTATCCGTCGGGCGACACCTATCCGCTGAACGGCAACAAGCACTGGACACGCGACAACTACGGCCCCATCTGGATTCCGAAGAAGGGCGAAAGCATCGACCTCACGCTCGATAACATCGCTGTCTATGAGCGGCCTATCAAGGTGTATGAGCACAACGACCTCGACATACGCGACGGAAAGATATTCATCAACGGACAGGAGGCCAAGAGCTATACCTTCAAAATGGACTACTACTGGATGATGGGCGACAACCGCCACAATTCAGCCGACTCGCGCTACTGGGGCTTCGTACCCGAAGACCACATCGTGGGCAAGCCCATCTTCATCTGGCTTTCGAGCGATCCCGACCATCACGGATTCTCTGGCATACGCTGGAGCCGACTGTTCCGCATGGTTGACAACATAAAGTGAAAAGAGTGCGCAGCACACTGAGACTTCTCCTGGCTGTGGTCATGTCGGTACTGCTGATGCTGGCCATACGAGCACTGGCCTTCACCATCTACTCGGTCGATGGTGAAGGCCTGCAGCCTGTTTTCTTGTCGGGCGACCGCGTGATGGTGAATCGCTGGAGCTACGGACTCAGAACGGGCATCCGAACGAGCAAGAAGAGCGTGGGAGGCTTGTTCAGCTACGGACGACTGTGCCGACAGCCTGTGAGGCTGGGCGACATCGTGGCCTACGAGAACCCCACAGACAGCGTCCGGCGGCGCGTGCTGTTCGGCAGGGTGGCTTTGCTGCCAGGCGACACGCTATGCCTCAATGGACGGATGATACAGCTGCCCAGCATCGCCAACTGTGCCGATGCTGACTATTACTGGATTGAGGCACTGGGCGAGAAGAATCCGCTGGACAGCAGACAACTGGGCTATATCAGTGAGCGATTCATCATCGGACGGGCTTTCATGGTGGTCTATTCTCATCAGCCCGAGGCACCTTTCTGGCGAGGCTATCGTACTGAACGATGGATGATGAAGAAATAGTTTTTCTGCGATAAAACCGATGAAAGCATTACTTTCTTCTACGTATTTCGGACCCGTGCAGTGGTATCAGAAGTTGTATCGCTACGACGAGGTGCTGATTGAGCATTGCGACAACTTTCAGAAGCAGACCTATCGCAATCGCTGTCTGATTGCAACGACCAACGGCGTGCAGGCACTCACCGTGCCAACCATGCACGACGACGAGAGGGAGGGGGTGAGGATTTCCGATCATGGCAACTGGCGGCATCAGCACTGGCAGGCCATCACTTCTGCATACGGCGACTCGCCTTTCTTTCAGTTCTATGAAGACGATCTGCGGCCATTCTTCACGGAACGCTGGGAGTTCCTCTACGATTTCAATGAGGCCATACGTCAGAAAATGTGCGAACTCATCGACATCCAGCCGCACGTGTCTTTCACCACAACGTTCCTGCCATATCCGTCACCCGATGTGCAAGATTCGTTGTGTTCTGATTTCCGTGAGGCCATCCAGCCCAAGCATCCTTTGCCAGATGCCGACTTCGTGCCTCGTCGCTATTATCAGGTCTATGAGCAAAAGCATGGCTTCCTGCCCAATCTGAGCATCCTTGATTTGCTGCTCAACATGGGGCCGGAAAGTGTATTCTATCTATAGTAGTTTGCAAAAAATTGAGAATTTGCCTCAGACCTCAGCAAATTCTCAATTCTCAATTCTCAATTTTCAATCTTCAATCTTCAATCTCCTACCATCTGTCCTTGGTCACAATGTCGTCGGCCCAGCGGTGATCCTTCGGGAAAGGCTGTCCGCCCCATGCCTTGACCTGTGTCCAAGGCTCAGCCTCGCAGGTCCAGAAAGGATGATCGGCAGGCAAGCCAAGTGGCATCAGCGAGAGCGAGGTCATGTAGAGCGAACCGTTGTTGGTGTACCAGTCGGCAGTCTCGGGCTGATGTCCGCAGAAGCCGATAGTCAGGAAGCCTGCGTCGTTGTAGTTGTTCTGCACGTCGTACATGCGGTGCATCACCTTTGTCAGGGCTGCGCGAACCTGTCCGTTGGAGAGGTCTTTAGGCAGCTTCTGATACCATGCCATCAGGGCCAACGGCTGCAGAGCGGCCATACGGTAAGGCGTAGAACGTCCGATGACGGGGAAGGTGCCTTCGGGCGAGATGAAACGCTCCAAGATGATGGCAAACTTCTGAGCACGCTTCAGTGCGCGGTCGTAGTATTTCTTGTATTCCAGACGGGTGTTGGCCTTGGCGTCAATCATGTTCTGCAACGTCTCCAGATACATGGCATGGAACACGTAGCTGGTGTAGTAGTCGAAGGCGAACACAGGGCCGTCGGCATACCATCCGTCGCCTACATACCACTCTTCCACCTTGCGGATGGTGGTCATCACACGGTAATCGTCGTATTCCTTCAGGCCGGCTGCCTTGGCAATAAAGCTCTCAATGGTCGACGAGAAGAGGAACCAGTTGGTATAGGGCGGCTCATACTTGCGCAGCATCTTGAACTCCTTCAGATAGCGCTCCTTGGTCACATTGTCAAGGGGTACCCACAGTGCATCGTAGGCACGAATGAATGACTCGGCAATATAGGCTGCATCGACAAGGTTCTGGCCTGAAGCACCCCATACCAGATAGTCGGGCGATTCAGGATCGACGCTGTTCTTGTAGGATGCCAATGCCCACTCACGCAGCTGCTTGCGCTGTTGGCCCTCAGCTGTATCGTCGTCGGGCAGAGCCAGCCACGGCGCAATACCGGCCATCAGACGGCCAAAAGTCTCCATGTAGACCACCTTACGGTTGCGGTTGTCGAACGACGGCGAGAACTCTGTTTTCATGTTCTTCTGGAGTTCGCCTTTCGCCATGTTCTCCAGCACGGGCTGAGCCATCTTCCATGCTTGCTCGCACCAATACTCACGCTCAGTCTGTTGTTTCACCTGCTTTTTCTTTGCTGCATCGACAGGCATGGCTATCAGCACTGTCAGCAACATCAGCACACTAAAAATTGTCTTTCTCATGATGTTGGTAGTTTTAAGTAATTAGTAAATCGTCAGATCGTAAATACATAAGTACTTGAAAATGTTTAGTAATCAGTCATAGACCTCTTCTTCCTCCGGACGGTCTTCCTCAATGACGAGGTTGTCTATAATGAAGTTCTGCCGTTCCATGGTGTTCTTGCCCATGTAGTATTCCAGAAGCTTCTGCACCTGGTCGGTCTTGTGGAGCGTGACTTGTTCAAGACGGATGTCTGGACCGATGAAACCGGCGAATTCCTCCGGTGAAATCTCGCCAAGTCCTTTGAATCGGGTGATTTCCGGATCAGGCCCCAGGTCATGAATGGCCTGAAGACGTTCTTCTTCGCTATAGCAATAGCGCACGATATAGTCAGACTTCTGACCGTTCTTGGCTCCAGTCGAGTTTGCCTCCCCTTGTTCAGTGACATTCTTTTGTTTCTTTATCTTGCTACGCTTGTTTCTCACGCGAAACAAGGGTGTCTGCAACACATAGACGTGGCCTTTGCGAATGAGCTCGGGGAAGAACTGCAAGAAGAAAGTGATGATGAGCAACCGGATGTGCATGCCGTCGACATCGGCATCGGTAGCCACGATCACCTTGTTGTAGCGCAACGTGTCCAGTCCGTCTTCTATGTCGAGCGCAGCCTGCAACAGATTGAACTCCTCGTTCTCATAGACCACCTTCTTGGTCAGTCCGAACGTGTTGAGCGGCTTTCCTCTGAGTGAGAACACCGCCTGTGTGTTCACGTCGCGGCTTTTAGTGATGCTTCCGCTGGCCGAATCGCCCTCGGTGATGAAGATGCTCGACTCCTCCTTGCGATTGTCCTTGGCATCGCTGTAGTGCACGCGGCAGTCGCGCAGCTTACGGTTGTGCAGATTGGCTTTCTTTGCCATCTCGCGGGCCTTCTTCGTCACGCCTGCCATTGCCTTTCGCTCTTTCTCACTCTCCTGAATCTTCTGGAGTATCACTTCGGCCACGTCGGCATTCTTGTGCAGATAGTTGTCCACTTCCTGTTTGATGAAGTCGCCCACGTATTTGTTAATAGAAGGTGGAACGGGTTGCGAAGGACTTGGATGGGTAGGCATGGGAGCCATCGTGAGCGAGCCGAGCTTGATTTTCGTCTGGCTTTCAAACATCGGTTCCTCCACGTTGAGTGCGATGGCGGCCACGATGCCCGTGCGGATGTCAACATATTCGAAATTCTTCTGGAAAAACTCCTTGATGGTCTTGGCGATGTGCTCTTTGAAGGCACTCTGATGCGTACCGCCCTGCGTGGTGTGCTGACCGTTCACGAACGAATAGTACTCTTCGCCGTACTGATTGGCATGGGTGAAGGCAATCTCGATGTCCTCGCCTTTCAGATGGATGATGGGATAGAGTGGGTCGGCGCTCATGCGATCCTTGAGCAGGTCTTCCAGTCCGTGTCTGCTAAGGATGCGCCTGCCGTTGTACATGATGGCCAGTCCGGTGTTCAGATAGGTGTAGTTGCGCAGCATGTTCTCCACGATGTCGTCATGGAACTTATAGTGCAGGAAGAGCGTGTCGTCGGGTTCAAAGAAGATGTAAGTGCCGTTTTCATCGTTCGTATCCTCCGTCACGTCGCTCTGCATGATGCCTCGCTCAAACGTGGCCCTACGCACCTTTCCATCGCGGAACGAAGCCACTTCGAAGTGGGAGCTCAGTGCGTTCACGGCTTTCACACCCACACCATTCAGGCCCACCGACTTCTTGAAAGCCTTTGAGTCGTATTTGCCGCCCGTGTTCAACACAGACACGGCCTCGATGAGCTTTCCTTGTGGGATGCCACGACCGTAGTCGCGCACCGACACACGCAGATTCTCGTCTACGTTGACTTCTATCCGGTCGCCGGCCTGCATCTTAAACTCGTCGATAGAGTTGTCTATGACCTCCTTTAGCAGCACATAGATGCCGTCTTCCGGCAGCGAGCCATCGCCCAGTCGGCCAATATACATGCCGGGGCGTGTTCTCACGTGCTCCATATCTGAGAGGTGCCTGATGTTGTCGTCGGTATACTCCACCTGATTGTCTGTTGTCTGAATTTGCGGGTTAGTTGTTTCTTCCATAAATTATGCGATACGTAGTCTACATTTTTGTGCAAAGATAATCAAAAAAGGGCGAAATTCCAAAAGATTCGTTGTTTTTCAGTTGGCACATAAAAAAAGTAATGGCTGATGCGACAAGCGCACCAGCCAAAACCTTGTTTATGTTTATGAATAAGAAAAGCCTAGTAGCTAACCACCGAACCAGTAGCGTTCTTGTACCAGTTGGCGTTAGTGCCTACGTTAGCGCCCCAGTCGCCGAAGCCAGAGTAAGCCACACCAATGTTGGTGCGCTCGGTTGCCCAGAACCACTTGCCCTGCTCGTTGCCGTTGACCACGATAACCAGCGGAGACTTGCCGTTGTTGGCCACGCTTCTGGTCACTCTCACGGTCTCACCGTTAGTGCCGGTCACCTTCAGGCCGAAGGGCAGAGCAGTCAGATCGGCGTCGGCAGCTACAGGAATAGTGCCAAGAACAGCGAACTTGCTTGCGTCGACAGAACTTGTGTTGATCATGGTGTTTGTCGAGTTAGAACCCATTGCGCTGTGAATCTCTGCACCGATAACGGTAGGATTCTCGCCCTCACCGTAGGTGATGTAAGCCTCCAGTGTACCACCGGCTGCCACGATCTCTACGCTTGAAGTGCCATTGACAGGAGCTGACAGACGGATGACGGCATCGTTGAAGTCGAAGTCATCGGTAGTACCCAGATCCTCGAATGCATAGTAGTAGTACATGGTGGGCTCGTTATCATCGTCGTCATCACCGTCGCCGCCGGTTCTGCCGTTGTAACCGCCGTTGCAGTTACCCTCGGCAGCAATCTGATAGTCAGCATTGTTCTGACCCTTCACAATCTTGGCATTGCCAATCAGGTCGATCACAGGACGTGGATCGTTTGCACCGCCAGGATAGCTGTTGGGGAAGTGGGTGTCGCAAGCCACCAGCACGTTGCCACCGTAAGTGATGTCGTACATCTGGCTCTCGTTCGAAGTAACGATTTTATTAGCAGCTATCACAGCATACTTGTCGCCAGTTGTTGGGCCCCAGAAGCCATAGTCGGCCTTGGTAGCGTCCATCTTAGCCTCGTTGGTCACCTTGAACAGAGCGTCGCCAGCCATCTTGATGTAGCCAGGACCAGCAAAGTGGAAGTTCTTTGTCTCAACACCACCACCGGCATTGATAGCAAAGCAGTTCTTGTCGGTATCACCAAGGTTGATGGTGAACAGCTCGTTGACGAACAGACGGCAGTTGTTGATGACGTCAGTAGAACCAGCGTTATAGGTATAGTTGTCGGTTCTCCAAGTTCCATCGTTCACCCATGTGCAGTTGTTGCTGTTGACCAAAGTCAGACCAGTAACAGTCATGTTGCCCAGATTCTGAATATGTCCAGAACCCTCAACTGTGACGCCCTCTGCAACAGTCCAGGTGCCATCGTTGATGACCTGCGAACCATTGTTGAAGACAGCCATGTTCTTCTTGCTCGTGATAGTACCCTGGTTGTAAATCACACCATCAGCATAAGGACCAGTAACGCCATTGACTGTCACCTCACCACGGTTGTACAAATTAACATTTGCCGACAAAGCACCATTGAAAGTAACCTTAGCACCACTGTTGATGAACATGGCCATAGCATCACCTTTCTGGTAATTGAAATCGCCAACAAATGTTACATCAGCTCCTGTCAGAATATGGAAGACAACAGCTGCAGAACCATCGCCAGGATTGATGAAGTTGATAGTCTTCTTTCCTTTGACGTAGATATCGGCATTACCTTTCCAGAAGCCAATTTGCTGTTCTGTCTCAGTGTCATCGAGATAATAATTAGTGTGAATACCGTTGTTTCCACCGTATGCCCAGTATTCACCTTTAGGATGGATTTCAGTAGGATAATCTTTCTCGAACATTGCATCCTTAGGAGCCTCTGCAAAGGTCCATCCCTCTGCAGTAGGAGCCTGAGGAGCGCGAGCGGCGCGTCTTGAGCTGGCAGGAATAGCGGTGGGAGCCTTGAAGTAAGCTCTGTTGTCCGTGATGCGAACCACATTCATTGAGCCGTCTGATGTGTTCAGCGAAGCGAAAAGCTCGGTTGCATCGGCTGGCTTAGCAACAGCATAGCTGGCCTTGCCAACGGTGATGGTCTGAGTGAGCAGCGGAGCGGTAACGTTTCCGTGAGGGTTGGCGGTGTAGATCTTCAATGTGCCAGCCATTTCCGACTCTACATTCACCATGACTTTCTGGGCTGTGCTCCAAGTCTGATTCGCATCGACTGCGCGGCCACCCAGCACATTGTTCACAAAATTGGCTGCACTTTCCTCTACCTTCGAATTCTGATCGTAGAGGTTAGTTTCTTTCGAACAGCCAACGACTGCCAGTGCCACTACGGCTGCAGTCATTCCTTTCAACAAAAAACTTTTTTTCATAATAGTACTGAGAAAATTAATATTTTAAAAATAAATATTCGAATATAGTGTTTAAACAGCGAATGCAAATTTAATACAATAATTAATAGGTTGTCACGATTGAATGATAAATTTCTAAAAAATTAACAATTTTAAAACATTGTCACTCCGAAATTGGCAATTTTTACACATGAACTCGATTAAATAAAATAATCTGGAATTGCCGCCGATATGGTTGTGTGAAAAATAAGATTACCTATTTTTCGACATCGCTATGAGTGATTGTAAGGCAAAATTAGCGTTTCTTTCGAAAAAAAATATATATAGAGTAGGTAGAAAT
>Ga0326512_10002629_pt1 | contig 13272 bp, 33 predicted proteins | sample 1_2617_0518_D_FD_203652 | JGI IMG/M metagenome (GOLD analysis project Ga0326512, IMG submission 203652) | Bovine rumen microbial communities from UC Davis, California, United States - 1_2617_0518 | ecosystem: Host-associated > Mammals > Digestive system > Stomach > Rumen | place: USA... | reverse complement strand
AAGTCATAAGCGAGTTGTAATAAAAACATTTGACCTGTCGAACATATCGAAAAACCTTGTAAGTTATCATAGAGTGGGTTAAAACTAGCTCGGAGCGTACCTGTATACGCATTTAATGGAAGCTTCAAACCTACTTTCAAATCGTCATTGGTTAAATTTAAAGGTTCTAAGAAATCTTTCGGTAATTTTCCATGTTTAGCTTTAATACGCATATCTAATAAATCGACATAAGCTTGTTTATCCTGTTGATTTCTACTTGAATAACCATATAGTTTAACTAAATTCGGATATAGTTCACAGACTGGCAACATCCCAGTTTTCTAATACTTTTGCCATATCAGCATCACCTCCTCTAATCACATCGAAATATTTCTTTTTCTCCATATATAAATGTTGTTTCTTTTGCACCATGGATTCCACCAACCCCAAGTTGTATAACACAATCATCTATCTTAATACAAGGAGCTTGGGGTTTATAATCTAAATCATTATGTTCTATTAAATCATCAATATAATCTAAAACTTCTTTAGGTATCTTTGATTTGTCTATTTCTTTTGGGTATACATAAGCAAAATTATCATGATGTTCTTGTTTTTTACCACCAAGCAATTTAGCTGTCAAATTAGCATCCGTCATACTTAAAGCTACTGATGGTTCTATTTTTCCTAGTTTTGCTATTATAAATTTAGACTTATATTTGTTAAGTAGTACTTCAAATATAGGAAATAACGCTTCAACATCTTTAGTACAATAATAAACAACATCTTCATATTGTTCCTTAGTCCATTTAGTTGGTAAATCAAATGGTACTTCACTTTCTGTGATAGGTAGTCTTAAATTACCTTCACACTCTTTTAATGATTTTCTTGGGTTAATTTCGTTGAATAAATCCCACATTATTGGTACTTCAACATACCCAACATCAATATCCCATCCGTTACCTCCACCAATTATGTGGTCATTGACTTGTTTAAGTTCTTCTGGGTTCATACCAGCTAACCAACAACGAAGTATGTGTTTATCGTAATTGTTACAGTTATAACCCATTAATATTGGGTTGGTTTTGTCTATCCACTCTTGAATACTATTTCCACTACAATTATGGAAAACTTTTTTCTCTTTTGTACGATAATTTATAAACACAAATAAACTATCATGTGCAAACACTTCGGCATCAAAACCATATAATCTATCTAATAAATCATCAAACGTCATTAGCTATCTTTCCTATAAGTTCTTCCTTTTTTTCTCTTTATAGTACCTACTCTGCCATTAGCAAATAATTCAGCACTACCGGGTTGAGCAAAGAATACATCACCACGATTTTTATATTTTTCATCATAATATCTTTGTCTTTGTTTATAATTTTCAAATACTGGTTCATCATTTTTATTTGTGTTTTCTTCAACTACTTTAGCTTCTTTAATTTCTTCTGTCATCTATTTCATATCCTTCCTTTTTATAAATTTTTTTACGTTCTCTAAGGAACTTATCCAACTTTCCTACGTCATCAACTAAATCATATACATGAGCAAGTTGTTTGTTCTTATAAGGTCTTTGAACTCTACCTATACTTTGTACGACTATTCGTAAGTCTTTAACTGGTGTTACCATCACCAAGTTTTCTAAAATTGGAGCATTGAAACCTTCCGCTATTAATTTGTAACTAGCGAACAAAAGTTCTATCTCTCCATTTCGTACTTTTTCAAGACCTTCTTCTCTAATACTTTTCTTTGTTTTACCATCAACAAATATTGCATTATCTCCCCATTTTGAAGCTAATAATTTTAATTGGTCTACTCTATCTCCAACAACAATCGTTGAACCTTTTAGATTAGCAAGTAGTTCTAAAATCATACCGTTTCTTTCTCTATCTTCCGAAATACTTGTAATTAGTTTAGAGAAATTAACAGTACCGGTTCTTAAATCAAATACATCTTTTCCTTGTACAGAATAATTTGTTTTAATCAAATGAATCTGTGCAGGGATTTGGAATTGATTTGCTGGTACAGAAACAACTTTGTCGCCAAGATAATAGCCATTGAATAAGTTATCTTCCTTCTTCATTTCATACAATATTTTACCAACTATTTTAGGAATACAACTTTCCAAGCCATCTGCTCTATGTAATGTTGCTGTAAGACCTATTTTGTACCTACTTGCAAAATATGTGAAACATCTATAAAATTGCATTATACTTTCACCAGAGATGCAAAGATTGTGAATCTCATCACCTATTACAACACCAAAAGTATCTTGTGGTATTTCTCCTTTATTGATAACATTAACCAATGTTTGTATAGTAGCAAATACAATATCTCCGCTATAATCACATTTACCTTCGGTTATAACACTTGTCTTACATTTCATATTATTTTCACATTCATCTTTAGCTTGATTAAGTAAGTCTTTAGTGTGTGTTATCCATAAGGTTTTTTGCTTTAAATGGTGAACACATTCAAGTGCTGTGCAAGTTTTCCCTAAACCCGCTCCCATAACAAACAACCCATTATAGTTTTCTTCTATTGCTTTTAAGCAAGGTTTTTGATAATCTCTTAACTTAATAGTTGATTCTATCTTTATTGGTTTTGATATAGAATAATCTTTGTAATCTTCCTTGTAGGGGTGTAGTTCCCAAAGGTCATCAAAGCAACCTAGGGGAACATACAAATCACCATTATAGAAATCATAGAGTTTTATCTCTTTTGGTATATTGTACACATAGAACCCCATCATCTTTTTCTTCTGATAATCAGGATTCTTATATGTCAATTTCTCTCTACAATACTTTTTAACAACTTCATTTGGTTCATGTATATGAATAACATTTGAAATTGTAATCTTCATTATTCACTTACTTTCTTAGGTCTACCTACTTTTTTAGGAGCTTCTTCATCAGTAAAGGTAGGGGTATATGGTGTAAGTTTACCATTATCATCTATTATACCATAATTATGTAGAACATAATTAACATCGTGATAAGAACTGTTTTCATCATTAGTTATAATTTCAAGTTGAGCTTGTACTTCTTCAATTTTTTCACGAAGTTGTTTGAATTCCTCGTTACATAAATTCATATACATTTCTTCTTTTTCAGTAGTTTTGTGTGACACCATATAATGAAAATCATAATCTCCGCAATCTTCTGTTAAATAAGAACCATTTGGTGTGTTTGATTCATTATATTTTTCAGCTAATTTTTCCATATCTTCCATAAACTTATTTATAAGTTCATCATATTCCTTTGTAACAATATCGTTGTTTTTTTCCATTTCTATTAAATTATGATAATATTTTCTAATATTGTCTTGGCTTTTTTCTACATACATATTTAATAATTTCATATCTTTTCCTTCTTTCTTAATTTCTATTCCAAAATCATAACCGTCATGTTTACTATTATATAAATCCAATTCACCAATGATTGGAAAATTTATAGGATATGGTGTATAAGGTGTAGGTGTAGCACCTATTAAATTTATACCATCTGGATTAATTGTTATACTACTACCATTAGTTAATTCAATATATGGTTCACATTTTATAAAATTATCTAAATTACTATCTGTTGTTATCTCCATTATTAAAAATTCACCTCCACTCCATCTTCTTTTGTTATATATCCTTTTTCCATAAGTATCTTTCTAGCTTCAAACCAATCTATCAAGAATTTTCCTGTTTTATCAGATTTAACGAATATTATAATGTTTATACCATTTGCTACAAAATTGTCAAGTTCATCTCTTTTGTGTTTCAACCCACTACTTTCATAGTAGAGTTTCTCACCCTTTATATGCTTACACTCTATGCAAACAGCTTTATTATATTTAAGTGCTATAATATCACAAACAGTACCATCTATGTCTGTTGGTAGTTTTATAGTGCAAAAACCATACCTTTTATAATATTCCATTACTTCTTCTTCCCAGTTTTTACCTACTTGATATTGTTTTAAACCCATTAAAATACCTCTTTCTACTCTTCATTTTCTATTACATATCTATTATACTCATAACATAACTTAGGGTCTATACCAAGATTTGTTACAAGTAAGGAAATTGTTTTAGGTCTTAACTCTCTTCTTTTGTTCCCAATCTTTGTGAAATCGGTAAACCAAAAATGAGATAAACCATATTTACTAGCAAATTCTCTTTTAGAACATTTTTCTTTATAAAAAATATCCATTATCGCTTTGTATAAATTTGTTTCCATTTTTACCCTCCTTCTATGTGATTTGACAAAAATCGAAATATCATTTATAATAATATAGTGTTGATACTCCAATTCCTTCGACACGCCGATACTTTTGTATCGGTTTTTTTTATACTAACTTGTACGAATTATATACTTTACCAACTAGATAATTAGTTTTCCAAGCATCATTAATAGTACAAACATAATCTGTTCTAAAAACCTCATGTCTTTTAATGTAACTTTTCTTTGCTGATTCATTTTCACAAACAATCAATCTATTTTGTGAATTAGGGTTTACTCCTATTTCTAATAATCGTATTAAACTAGCATAATCAAACATCTTCGTCATCCTCTCCTAACCAAAGATAGATACATTTTTTTCTATCTTTTTTAAATGCTTTTCTTATTTTATATTTAACACTTCTTGATGGTAGGGGTGGGTCACAAACAGTTTCGTTAAAGTGATTCGCAAGAACTTCTATTTCCTCTTGGTTTAATTTTGTCTTGAAGTATAAGTTGTTGATGTATGCGAATAACGATTCATCACGATTACCTTCCTCTACCTTTTCAGGTTTAACATATTCCTTTTTTTCTTTATGTTCCGTCTTAACCAAATCTTTTTGACTTAATATAAAAGCTTTTAAGGCTTGTGGCATGACGTTTATCTCTTTATCGGTCAATTGATACTCTACACCATTAATGTTGCTAGGATTGACTAAAATGTACCCGTCAGAGCGTATATCAATTCCTTGATAATCTTTAAAGCTATTAGATGTATTAGCAACTTTTTTTAACTCATCGTCACTTTTAAATATCAAATGTAACCCACCACTTGGTGTTTTTTGACTCAATGTATTTATTTCTTTTATACCTAAGTCGTTAAATAATCTTTTGGCGTTTTCCAAACCATTAATATTGTGTGTATCAATATCAAGAACAAACAAATCGTTTGGTGTACAAGGTAAACCCCAATTACATTTTGGTGCATTTTCCAGCCAATACATTATTTGTAATGTTGAATAAGAACAATCATTCTGCCAATTCTCTATCATTGGAGTTTTACCGTTTTCTATCACAGGGAATATCTTCAACTTCTTATCAATGAAATTCTTTTTAAGTATTTGATATGTTCCCATTTATACCACCATATTCTTATTTCTTCTTGCTATCGAATAACAAGTGCTAACATTCATATCAAACTGTTTAGCAATATCTTTTATTTTTTTGTTCTCTTTATATAATTTAACAATTTGTCTAATAGTTTCTTGACTAAATGTTGATTTTCTCCCTTTTTTGCAGGGTGTTTTATCACGTTTAACCTCCAAAAGATTATCTACTTGTTCGTCAGATAGCACTCTAAACTTCCAACTACAATTGTCAAGGTTATTCAATGCTTTTTTAATGTTTTCTCTTAAAAACACTCTACTATTTCTATTATTCACTTTAAGTTTATGTTCTTTCCATACTTGTGCAACATTGTAAATATTATGCCAGTTTCTTCTTTCATCTCTATTTTCTTCTAATTTTCTACCAACTGTTATCAATTGCTCATCACTTAATTCGTATGATTCTAAAATGTGAAGATAATCTTGTTGCTCACTATCATATCTACTTGTTTGTTCAGGCATAACATTTTCAATAAAGTCATTTACTTCATCAAATAACTTATCAGCTTCTTCATAAGCATTTATACACTTTTGTAGCATAGCTACAAATTCATTTTGTGATTGTCTATTATTTGCTTTTTGTGCCACAATACATCATCCTTCCTCTACATCTGTTATTTCTTGTATTTCCAAATCGTATGTATCCATAATATCATCATATTCCCCGTTTTCTGCTAAACGTCTAGCTTCTTCAATACTACTAGCATACACAATACCATAACCACTAATTGTTGCATTAAAATCAAATTGGTAACATTTTACTTGTGGTTCTGGTGGTTCGGGGTAATCTGTTACGTTTAAACTTGTTTCCATTCTTATTCTCCTTTCTTGATTTAATATTAACATATCTAGTTATGTATGTCAATATCTTTTTTCACTATCACTTCCTACTTTTACGCAAACCCACATCAACTTGAAAACTTCCCATAAAGCTTTCACAATCATTAATGCTAGTACCCAACCTTTTAATATACCTAATTTTGAAAAAGCAACCATCATAATAATTAAATCTATCATCATATATCTTCTTTCTTATTTATCGCTTTTATAAAACCTTGATAAAAAGCAAATTTCTTGTATAGTTTATCTTGTTCTTTTTTAATACTTCTAGCTTTATCAAAAGGTAATTTTTCGTCTTTTGATAAGTTATTCATAATTTTAGCTTTTCTAGCTAGAGTATTCATTGTTTCATAAATCTCTTTCATAGTATCACCTTACCTTTTCTAATACTATAATAGCAAATACATTTTTATATGTCAATACCTAATTGTCATTTCGTATTAGATAAGCTATATATAATATTACTATTATAGCCATAATAACCCAGTAAACCATATTACCCCTCGTTTTCCTTAACCCATTCAGTACATAACCTTTTTAGTCTGTTTCTATATACCTCTACCTTATAATTAGTATGTACTTCCCATACTACATACTTATTAAGGTAGGGGTCTTTTTCTATTTGGTACTTCATTTTCATTCTCCTTTTCAAGCTCCATATCAGCAACAGCAAGTAAACAATAATTTGCTAAATCAAGTAATGTATCTGTTATCTTTTCATCCTTTACTTCTGCTTCTCTTTTGATTAATGTGTTGATACGATTCATTTTATCGTTCATTCTTACAATGTAACTTATAAGTCCAAATTTCTTATACAAATCACTTGCACTATTTCCGTAGTCATGGTTTTTGGCTACGCAAGTATTGTGTATTCTATCACATAATTCTTTATGTTTCTCTAATATATCATTCATTTTATCTTTTCTCCTTTATTTCTCTTATTCCAACCAAGTGCATATCAATATTAGGTAATCTATTTCTTATAAAAGTTCTGGTAGTACCATCGCAAAAAGTATACTCATCAATATCGTTTGGCGATTCCATTTCAAACGAACTAACATAAAATTCAAAAGTCTTACCATACGCATTTATAATAACTTTTGGGTTTTCTAAATTTATTGTATCTACTTGAAAAACATCTTTTTCTTTTTCACTATACGTTGTAAAACCTTGTTCTTTTATATATTCACTTTTACAATAGGGGCAAACTACTACGTTATCATCGCCCCAATGTAGATTTCCGCCACAATTTAAACATCGTAAAAGTTCTAAGTTTTTCATTCTAATCTCTCCTTAATTTAAGAACGTATGGTAAATCAAACTCTCTATAAAAGATACACTGATTATCTTTTACCACCATACATTCTTGATATATATATTTCTATCTAATTGGTCTGTAAAATAATATTTTTCTTCTTCTCTTTCAAAGCTAATTATAAACTCATAAGGACTTCCCACTCCCTCTATCGGTCTTTTCTTCGCCCATAGCTGATACATCTTCTACCTCCTTTATTCTTTTTAGATTAACTTCCAATGTTCGACCTTTGAATTGCTCTAAAATAGCTTTCATTTCGTGCAATTCTTGTATTGTGTATTTTCTATAATCTTGTTCATACATTATTTTAATAAATAAATTATACATTATTTTCCTCCCCTTTTTAACACTCTACCTTGTGTTTTATATAATGTTTGTCTTGCGATAGGACAATCCATATCTTTTTTGTTATCATGTTCAATTATCATGTATTGGTGATACTCTTCTGGGTTTAAATTGTTAGCTATACTATAAGCTTTATCTTTGTATGGTGTCTTAGCTACCATTTCTATACCTCCTGCGTATCTCCAACCATATATTTTGTATAAGTAATCCATTGTTATTCTCCTTTATTAATATAGTCTATTATCTCCTAATTTTACTTTCATAATAATCGTATCTTTTGATTACATCTTCTTTTTCTTCAAAATCTTTAAATAGTTCGTGATAATACAAGCATTGGCTAAATGGCTCTACACAACCACCACATCTCACACATTGTGGTACTAAAGCCCATGCTACATCTTCATCATATTTTCTTATTTCTTCTACTAGAGATTTAGTATACTCTCTTGTTATAGGGTCAGCACACATGCACAATCTTTTTTCTGCTATATTCATTAAAGCTTGTAAATTAGCATCCATTTCCATAGGAACGCAATTCATTTGACTTCTTTCTTCCCTATTTATTCCTGTTCTATCAGTTCTTTCTGTTCCTATAAATTTCTCACAACCTTCATGATGTCTAGCAAAATGAGTTGATATAGCATAAGGTATATTTTCCCATTTCCAACTTATTATTCCTCTGCGTATTGGAGAATGTCTGCAAATTAATAATTTTCTTTTCCACTCTTTTGGTGGCTCTTTATCTCCTGCCTGTTTACTAATAGTAGTCATACAAGCCGATTTAATATTTTTCCAATTTACATTAAAATTAGTTATTTTTGTTGTTGTATCATATTTCATTATTCTTTCTCCTTATTTATGTAGTCTATTATTTCATTGATTTTATCTAGTATTAATCTAAATCTAATATCAGGTTTCTCATCTTTTAAAAATGGTGCTTCAAATGGTGTTAATTTTTCTATCTTCTTATCTTCTTCTATTACAAACGATACATTTTTTAATCTATGCACATACCATTTACCATTTTCTTTATAAAAGTATTCGCCTTGTTTTAATGGCTCATAAATATCAGTAATATCTACTTTTTCGCCATTAACATATATTTCTATTTCTTCATCTTTCATTTTTTCTACTCCTTTACTTTCTAAATAATCTATACAAGACATATCACTAGGACGATAACCTATAAAATGTTTTCTAATAAAATTTCTTATCTTATGAAACATTATCTTTTGCCTTTCTTCTTACGTTTAATCTTAAATCTTATATCATTAACTATTAAACCTACATATACCCAAAATACTATTATAAGTGTGATTGTTAGTGCTTCTTTTAGATTGGTTGTTATATACATTATTCTTTCTCCTTATCTAATATTTCTAAAAGTGTATCACTATCTCTTAAAAAATGTCCTTCTGTATAAGTAAAACCACCTCTATCAGTATATTTATGTTCTTCTTGATTTTCTTCTATATATTCTCTTACTTCTTTTATGATAGAGTGGAGTCTTTCTATTTCTTTATCTCTTGCAAATATTTGTTTTTTTAACCATTCATTAAAAGTATAATTATAATGTTTTTCTTCTATAAAATCTTTAATATTATCTATCACTCTTTATCTACTCCTTTTAGTTCTTGTAATCTATTAAAATATTTTAACCAACACTTTTTATAATCATCACTACAATTTTCACAATATTCTTCTTCATAAAATACATCTTGTGCTTTTTCTTCATCACACTTTTCAAGATAACCTAAACAAAGTGGGCATTCATCTTTAAATAAATTAAAATCTAATATTATGTTTATGATATTATTTAGTCTTTCTATTTCTTTATCTTTTTCTATCAATAAAGTTGCTAATTCATTATTTTTAATTTTATTTAAATCAATTTCTTTCACTCTTTATCTCCTTGTTTTTCAATTATCTTTTTAATTCCTACAAGTATTTCAACCCAATAAGCAATTCCACTAATTACTAAAATAAGTTCTATTATGTTTGATATATCACTCACTCTTTATCTACTCCTTTTAGTTCTTGTAAATATTCTGCAAACATTTTTAAATCAAACTCATTTCCTCGTAATATACCTCTTATTCTTTTTAAATCTTCATAACCTACTGAAAGCGTCTTTTCATTTTGATATACATTTATTGCTTCTATTCCTTTGTTTATATTATTATTTAATCTTTCTATTTCATTGTCTTTTTTATCTAACCATTTTCCTAATTCATTTATTATATTATTTAATCTTTCTATTTCTCTATCTTTTTCTTCTTCTACTTCATCACTAGCATTTTGCAATATCATATAATCTTCTTTTAGTCTTTCTATTTCGTTGTCTTTCTTTTGAAGTTGTTTTTCATATTCTGTTATTGCATCTTCTTCATCAAAATATTTCACTCTTTGTCACTTCCTTGTAAACTTTCTCTAATTAACGCTACTTTTGTAAGAGCATTGTATTCAAAAGAATTATATATTATACTTTTAATTTTATTTATGATAGAGTTTAATCTTTCTATTTCTACTTCTTTTTCTCTTAATTGTTGTTCTAATAAGTTTTCTCTACTAATCACTCTTTATCACTCCTTAATACCAACCTCTCCATTGGCTATGACTCCAAGCTCCACTAGGTGAGCCATATCTATTTTTGATATAGTTTAATCCCCATTTCACTTGGGTTTTCCAATTAGTTCTATAATCAGTACCGTTCGTTTTGCTACAAGGTTTAGCCTGTGCAATACCACACGCAGTTGATTTCTTGTTATAAGCATTTGGGTTCCAACTTGACTCTCTATACCATAATAGTACAAGTTTATTATAATCTTCTTCAGTCCAACCATAACTTAATACTAGACTATGAGCATAAGATTGAATTTCTCCTACGTTGTATCTAACTCTAGTAGTTTTTTTATAGGTCGCTTTTTTCTTATTTTTCGACTTAACTACTTTCTTTTTCGCACTTTTAACTTTTTTCTTCTTTTGCGAAGTCTTTTTAGCAACCTTTTTCTTCGTTGTCTTTTTCTTGGTAGGGGTAGCTTTTTTCACACTAGTTGTCACCTTTTTTGCGACAACTGGTATTTTTCCTTGCACTACTACTTGTGTTCCCGTAATAACCTCGAATCTCTCTTTGCTCATATCTTGACTATTTACCAACATAACCCCTGATAACATAATCATTAATATTTTCATTTTATTCTCCTTCATTCAATTCATCTATTATTTCATTAACTTTCTCTAATAACTCTGGATTAGTTAATTCAGTAGATTTTAATTTTTTTATTTTTTTATTTTCTATAGCTATAACATCTGCATTATAAGTATCGATTAAATTATCTTCGTCATCATAAATATCATCAAATAAATAATCATACCAATCCATATAATTTTCATCATGATTATGTGTATACTCTCTTTCATCTTCATTATATTCGTATGTTTTATCATCATATTCTACTGTCTTATATTTTATTTCGTCTTTTAATATACCTTCTATTAAGTCTTTTACTTTTACTTTAATTCTATTTTTCATTTTCTATTCTCCTTCTTTTTTTATAATATTATTCTTATAATTGATATAAGATTTATAAACAAACAACATATCAAACTTTTTTCGTAATCTCCATCTCTATAATAAATTATTTGTAAAGATAATATTAAGATTTGAACAATAATCAAAAGTAACTTAATCTCGTCCATCTTCATAATTTCTTTCATAATAACTAAAGTTATTGTTCTTCCATATATTTTCTATTTCTTCTTCTATTTCTTCGATTGTCATAGGTGCTTGTATACCATATATCAAGCATTTGAAAGCATACATACCGTCTTTTTCAGTATACAATTCATATTGATAAGATTCTTTTTCGTCAATAATATACTTATTAACACCTATGAAATATTTTGTACCCTTCTCATCTTTAATTCTTTTTTGAAAGAATTTAGATGCGTAGGGGTGGAATAATTTATCTACTTCACATTCTTTATACCCACTATTCAATAATACTTTATCAGTCATCTTTTCCTCTCCTATCTCTTTGATAATCTAATATTATCATATCTAACTTTGTATGTCAACACTTTTTTTATAAAAGTTGAAAAATATTTTCAACTCCTATAAATACTTGTTCGGTTCAAAGTTTTTTCGTGTTGGTACTATTTTATGATATCTTTTTGGTGCGAGTTTAAATATTAAATATTCAGTAATTAAATCTAAATTTGGTATAACTTGGTCATAAATATCAATCTTTTCTTCAAATTCTTCCCCAGTCCATTGACTAGCTACCCATTCGTACTCTGTTCTTGAACGAAACATCCATAACAACCAAGACGAAACTTCATACTTTATTTTTTCATAATCATTTGTTTTGTCTATGACCTTATCAACATCATACACCATATCTTCATATAAAACATTGTAGGGGTCTAATTTTTTTTGGTCGTAATGATGTATTAAAGCATACCATTTAAGATTTAATTTTTTGACTTTTGCTAATCTTTTTTTGTTTTCCCGTTTCATATACTAAACTCCTTTTCATATCTCCATACATATCCTCCTGCTGTTTTTCTTTTTCCCAAACAACATGCTGATATGTGACATATATTTAATTGCTCTTGTGCGTATTTTCCACTACGCCACTCTTTTATGAAATCCCCATTTTTAGCAAATTGATATACAGTCTTTCCCATTTTTTCTAATGTTAAAGGATTGTTCATATTTTGCAAATTTGTACACCAAATAAGATTATCCGCTCTGTTGTTGTGTTTGTTAGTATCTTTATGGTCTATGTTCTTATAACCATTAGGATTAGGGATAAAAGCTTGTGCTACTAATTTATGTATTCTAACATTCTTACGCTTATTATGTTTACTTAAACTAACATACAAATACCCACTACATAATATTGGTTTCAATATCTTTTCTTTTTTAATATAAGTATAAGTATGTTTACCTTTCGCATATATAAGACCTTCTAGTCGTTTAATTCTACCATAATTACTCACTTGATACAAACCTTCATAATCTTTAATATCTTTCCACAATTCTTTATCCATCTTTCTTGGCATCTTCAAACTCCTCCTTCGCTTCTTTAGGTTCTAAGACTTCAAAATCTCCTAAGTTGCCGATAATTCGATAATAGTAAGGTGTTTCGTCTATTGCACATTTACCACAGGAACATTGAATATAAGTTCCTTTTTTATCTCCAGTTAAAACATCACCACAATGATTACATTTAATCTTCGCCACAAATAAACCCGCCTTTCGTCAAATCTATATTTTCAATATCAAATGGTTCTTTTGATGTAAGCTGGAATTTTATTTTTAATATATCTCCACCTTCGTATCTTTCGCTAATAAAATCACTAACATAAAATGGAATACCATTTATTTCTATATGTTCGCTTGTTTG
>Ga0326512_10002628_pt1 | contig 13273 bp, 12 predicted proteins | sample 1_2617_0518_D_FD_203652 | JGI IMG/M metagenome (GOLD analysis project Ga0326512, IMG submission 203652) | Bovine rumen microbial communities from UC Davis, California, United States - 1_2617_0518 | ecosystem: Host-associated > Mammals > Digestive system > Stomach > Rumen | place: USA... | reverse complement strand
CTGTTCTCAGGAGCGGTGGACGGTATCAAGAACCTTGCACAGGTCTCACCCGAGCTTAACGCTTCGATGTCGGCTATGATGACGGCTCTTACACAGCTGAAAAACAGTTTTGCAACAGCTTTCGCGCCGATCATCACTGTGGTATCTCCGATACTGACAACGCTGATAAATCTGCTGTCAGATGCGTTTACAAAGATAGGTATGCTCGTAGCTGCACTCTCGGGTGCAAGCTCATTCAAAAAGGCGGTCACAGTCCAAAAAGACTACGCAGCATCACTAAAGGAAACGTCAAAAGCGGCAGACAAGGCTAATAAGTCGGTAGCAGGCTTCGATGAACTGAACAACACATCATCGGGCTCGGACAACTCAAACAACGCAGGAGATACGAACCCTGCTGATATGTTTGAGACGGTGCCCATTGACAGCAAGATAAAGAGCATAGCCGATAAGATCAAAAACGCTTTCAAGAACGGCGACTTTGAGGGTATCGGTGAAGCGATAGCAAATAAATTCAACAGCATAGTTCAGAAAATCAATTCTGCTATCAGTTGGGATAAAGTAGGCCCGAAGATAACCGCTTTCGCGGACGGACTTACAAGGACATTCAATTCGATAGTTGACAATGTGAACTGGACACTGATAGGTGATACGGTAGCTCAGGGCGTTAACACGATAGTCAACACAATAAACCTGTTAGTCACAGGCATTAACTGGGCGAACCTCGGCAAGTCCCTCATGGACGGACTGAACGGCTTCATTCATGGAGTTAACTGGGGTAAGCTTGGTAAGACTATCGGAACTATGTTCCAATCAGCTCTCAGCTTCATTCACTCCGTAGTTCATAACTTCGACTTCAAGAGCCTTGCAAAGGGCATAGGCAGTTCAGTCAATAACGCATTCGCAGCGGTTGACTGGGGTATGCTCGGTGAGACACTTTCAACGGCAGTAAAGAACGCTTTCGACTTCGTTTCCGAGACGTTCAAGTCCATTGACTTCTCACAGATAGGCGCGGATATCGCGAAGTTCATTAACAACATTGACTGGGTAGGCGTGGTCAAGAGCTTGACTTCCATGCTCAGCAACATACTCTCGGGTGCTCTGAACCTTATCACAGGATTTGTAGGCACTCTGGATTGGAGCAAGCTTGCAAGCAGTGTGCTGAACGGTTTAGTCGGTATGCTTACAAGCATTGACTGGGGTGGTCTTATCACTAAGGCATTCGAGCTCTTAGGCGGTGCAATAGGCGGTGCGGTATCACTTCTCGGCGCATTCTTCCTCACGCTCTGGGAGGGCGTTAAGGCTGCATGGGCAGGCGTTAGAGACTACTTCATAGAGCAAGTCAAGGCAGCAGGCGGTAACATCTGGGAAGGCGTTCTGACCGGTATAGTTGAGGGCTTAGCTTCGATAGGCTCTTGGATAGTTACCAACATCTTTGACCCATTCATAAACGGCTTCAAGGCAGCATTCGGTATACACTCTCCGTCAACAGTCATGGCGGAAATGGGCGGCTTCCTGATAGCAGGCTTGAAAAACGGCATTTCTGCCGCTTGGTCGAGTATCAAGTCATTCTTCACAAACGCTTGGTCGAGCATCAAGTCAGTTTGCGTGAACGCTTGGAACGGCATCAAGTCGGCCTGTTCAACAGCATGGAATGCGGTTACAAGCAAAATAAAGGAATCAGCTTCGCAGATAAAGGCTGCGATCTCCGAGAAATTCACGGCTGCTAAGGATGCGGTAGTCGAAAAGGTATCAAACATCAAACAGAAGGTCTCCGAGGGCTTCACAAACGCTTGGAACACGATCTCCTCTAAGATGTCAAGTATCAAGACTTCGGTATCGAACGGATTCAGCAACGTATACTCGACCGTAACAAGCAAGATCAGCAGCATTAAGTCGAGCATTTCAAACGGATTCAGCTCCATGAAGTCCACAGTATCAAGTGCTGTGTCGGGTATCTGGTCATCAGTTTCAGGTACATTCTCAAACCTCGTTTCCAACGCTTGGACGTGGGGTGCAGATATATGTGATAACATGGCTAACGGTATTCGTAACATGGCAGGCAGTGTATGGGATTCGGTAAGCTCCCTCGCAGGAGATATCAGAGACTACCTCGGATTCTCCGAACCTGAGAAGGGTCCTCTGAGTAACTTCCACACCTATATGCCTGATATGTTGGAGCTCATGGCTGAGGGTATCAACAAGAACAAGAGCATAGCTCTTAACGCCGTATCAGACCTCGCACAGGGTATCTCCGATGAAGCGCAGGACACTAGCGTGCTTATCCCGATAAACGCGGACAACAAGTACACAGGTTTCCTTGACAACTTCTCGGATAAGATAACAGATGCGTTCTCAGACATGATCGAGCGGCTTGAAGCTATCGCAGGTAATGTAACATTCTCCGTTCCTGCTGTGGCTGCGGGTAGCGTGGTACCTTACAAGCTTGCACAGTATGACAGCTCTGATTCAAGCGGAACTGACAGCTCCGTTAATATAGCGGCGATCACTGACCGCTTAGATGCGGTAGTAAATAAGCTTGATGATGTTGTAGATGCAATCGACAACAAAGAGACAGGCATATCAGACGATGCAATATACAGCAGCGTGAAAAGTAGTGCTCGTAAAGAGCAGAAATCAACCGGCAGAAATCCCTTTACAGTATAAGACAGGAGTGATTGAGTATGAGCAACTTTAGGGGCTATCTGGTAAAAGCCTACAACGGAACTATCCTCGATCAGTACTTAGCTGCAGAGGGATTTAAATGCACCCCTGACCAAAGGCAGGATAAGGATTCGTACCGAGACGGTTACGGCATACTTCACAGAAATGTTCTGCCGGGGGTGACTTCAACACTTGAATTAACGACACTTGACGGCTTGAACGTTGACCAGGTAGCAGCATTCAAAGAAGCTATCGAGAGCGGCGTCATCAACAGTATGGAGCGTAAACTCACGCTCACATACTGGAATGACGAGCGAATGACCTACTGCACAGATACGTTCTATATGCCCGATATGACGTTCACATACAGCCGTATTCAGGGCGGCACCCTGATATACAAGTCAACGACATTCAAATTCATAGGGTACGGTGAGCAGCGATGATAGACATTTCTAGCGAACAGCAGCAGATATTGCTAGCAAACGGTACCGTCAAGAATTGGCAGATAGTTGTATACAACTCTGACGATGAACCCGAGTTCACGATACCGACAGAGAAGATGGTTGACAACAGCTTGACCATAAAGGAAAGTCTGTGCTCCGCTCAGAGCCTTGACATTGGTGCTTGCGAATCATCGGTGCTGACGATAAAGCTTGCTAACCTTAACAGCTCAGAGCTGAAAGACAAGAAGCTTGTTGTCGTGCTCAATGCTTCACAGGGTAATACCTCAGTTGAGCTTGACATGGGCACGTTCTATGTCGATGACGTACCGCACGAGAACAACACATGGTTCTACACTCTGACAGCGTATGACAGCATGATTAAGTTCGATGTGAAGATCTTCGAGTGGTACAACTCGCTCGCGTTCCCGATGACTTTGCAGCAGTTCAGAATTGCACTGTGTGCTCATGTGGGCGTTGAGACAGCACCTGAGCAGCGGTTACCGCTTGATGATATGGTAATCGCAAAGAGTGATGCTGTGGACATCAACCTCACAGGACGGCAGGCGCTAAGAGCTATCTGCGAGATAAACGGTGCATTCGGTCACATCAACAGACAGGGTCAGCTTTCCTTCGTCAGACTGGGCACCGAATCGGTCATAACACTCTTCGAGGGCGGCGCAGACCACTACAAGGCAGGAGCCACGCACGAGAACTGGACAGTTCCGGAGATAGAAGCGGCAATAGCTTATTCACTCTCCAATGAGCAGGGTGTTGTCTATCCTGCACAGGGCGGCTTCAATGCCTACACGATCAGTGATAACTTCCTCTGCTACGATCTCAACGATGCAGACCTTGCAAGAGTAGCACAGACGATATACGGAGCTTTCGAGGGTATCACCTATACCGGGCACAACACCCCGATAACAGGCAGACCGTGGTTAGAAGTCGGAGACAAGATAACAATTGACTCTGACGGAGATCAGATTGAGACGTACATCTTCGAGAGAACGTTAGCGGGCTTTCAGAGCATGACGGACAAGCTCTCCGCAAAGGCTACGGACAGCAGGGACGAGGACAGAAGCAGTACACATCAGCAGATCGAGAGATTAAAGCGTGATGCAAACCAGATAAAGACCTCATACCTGAGGGCTGATATAGCAGAAATAACCTATGCTACTATCGAGAACCTTGAAGCTACAAACGCTGTCATAAGTCACCTTGAAGCGGTAGACGTAGAGATAACAGGCACGCTGAGAGCTGCACAGGCAGATATCCGACAGCTGAGGGCTGACAAGGCAGATGTTACCGACCTCACGGCAGTGACAGCGCGTATACAGTACCTCGAGGGTGATGTGGCATCATTCCATAGCTTGTACGCTTCGGATATCACGGCAGTAAACGCCAATATCACTAATCTGCAAGCGGCAACAGCGAATATCAGTACTCTGGTAGCACAGAAAGCTAACATAACTGACCTGCAGGCGGCTACCGCAAGGATAGGCTCCGTTGAAGCGAACGTAGCGGATATTGATACTCTGATGTTCGGTTCTGCGACAGGTACAAGCATACAGACCTCTTTTGCTAATGCTGTGATAGCACAGCTCGGTAATGCACAGATCACAAGTGCTATGATCGAGAGCGTATCTGCTAGCAAGATCAGCGCGGGTAACATCTTCACCAATGCTATCCGCATATACGGCGACAACTCCCATAAGCTTTCTATTGTAGATAACACTATCAGCATATCGGACGGAACCAACGTCAGGGTGCAGATCGGTGAAGATGCAGAGGAAGATTACAACATATACATCTGGGACGATGAAGGAAATCTCATGTTTGATGCGCTCGGTCTTACGGCTGACGGCATCACGAGAAAAGTCATCAGAAATGATGTTGTAATGGATAACGCCAACATATCAGCTTACAAGCTTGACATAGATTCACTTTTCAGCGCGATAAATGAGGACGGCTCGAACACCCTGAGCGGCGCGAAAGTCAAACTCGATACCGAGAACCAAACCCTTGACGTAGCATTCACAAACCTGACTACACTTGTTACGGCACAAGGTAGTACAATCAGCTCACAGGGTACGGCGATCTCGGTTATTCAGGGGCAGATATCATCTAAGATATGGCAGCAGGATATCACTGCTGCATCTGATGCTCTGACACAGACCATGAACACTCAGTACTCCACGCTTACCCAGAACATCAACTCGGTAAGCATAGCACTGGGCTCGGAGATATCAAGCATACAGCAGCAGATTGACGGTGCCACAAACACCTTCGTTGGTGATGAAGCTCCGACCTTGCAAAACTATCCTGCTGCGGACTGGGCGGCAAATGGTGAGCTGCAAAAGCACATCGGTAATATGTACTACGACAGCAACGGTTATTCATACCGCTTCATGTCGCAGAACGTATTCACAGCAGGCGGCGTAGTCCTCACGGATAACGGTGATGCACTCAGTAACTTCTACTGGATGTTAATCAGGGACAGTGAGGTGTCAAGAGCTCTACAAGATGCCGCAGCGGCTCTCGCAGGCGTTAACAGCATAGAGCACGCATTACTCACCAATTACAGCACAACAGCTCAGATGCACTCCTACGTTGACGTAGCAATAGATGCTATCACGCAGGAAGTCTCGGAGACATATGCAACTCATGCCGAAGTCACAGCTCAGGGTGCATCAACTTATGCAGATGCAGTAACCTACGCTGACGGTGTAGGAACCGCGGCGGCAGCAGATGCAACGAGCAAAGCCAATGCGGCAGAGACGGCGGCTAAGAACTACTATGACGTTAAGATAGCTGATTACAGCACGACTACCGATGTACGGTCAATGATACAGCAGACCGCAAACAGTATCACCCAGACCATCACAGACACTCGTACAGAGCTTATCAGCTACGCTGACGGAGTGAGGGACGATGCGGCGGCAGATGCTACACTCAAAGCAGATGCGGCAGAAGCGGCGGCAATAGCGGCAGCGGCAACAGATGCGGCTAGTAAAGCAGATGCGGCAGAAGCGGCGGCAATAGCAACGGCGGCAGCAGATGCGGCAAGCAAAGCGAATGCAGCGGCGGCAGCGGCTAACAGCTACACCGATAATCTGCTGACTTCATACAGCACGACAGCTCAGATGCAGAGTGCTATTGAGCAGACACAGGGCAGCATCTTACAGACCGTAAGCAGCACATATACCACTAAGGCAGAGTATGAAGCATTTGAGGTAGGTGCACGAAATCTCATACTGAACAGTATAGATCTGATAGGCACAACTCATTTCTTCTACAACAACGGCTTGACAGACGGCTCATTTGCCCTCACAGATAACGGCAAATGGCTTGTTATATGATTAATGATTCAAGGGAGGAATCTTTAATGGCTAATGAAAATCTCGCAACAAAGGAAATCACACAGGTTGATGCAGCGGCTTCCGTAGCAGCGGGTGCAAAGGTCTACATTGACAACGGCGGCGCGTTCGCACGTGCTAATCTGGACGATGTGTTCAAGATAACGGACACATTCCAGACCCTGAGGGGCAACGGCTCTCCTCACAACGGCATTTTCAGAGGTAAAGACCTCACCAACGTGTATACTGTGGCTCAGATGTACAGCATGATACACAGCGGTAACTTTGATGATTTGTTTCTTGGTGACTACTTCACGGTATCTATCACCACAGACATCTACACACACTTCACCGGCTCTACCTTCGACAGCGGTACCACTTACTACGAAGCAAGCGGCACCATCAACGAGAGGGTATGGACTGCAACCTCAGATGCTACACCCCAGAGCGGCAAGATCTACGCCACTAAGCTGACAAAGACCGAGAGCGTTGCTCTGATGTTCGCAGGCTTCGACTACTACTACGGCAACGGTGATACAGCACTCGGTACACACCACGCTGTACTTATCCCTCGTAGTGTACTGGCTACCACAGCAGCTATGAACCCCACCAACACAACAGCAGGCGGCTATGCTAACTCTGATATGCATCAGATAATCTTACCGTGTTACGCAAAAGCCTTTAAGACTGCACTGGGTAATCACCTGCTGCAGCACAGGTCTTGGCTCACTACATCGGTTGACAGCTCGATAACCACAGCGGCTGCAGCGGGTATGCAGGGCGCATCTAAGACTGCAGCATGGAGCACAGTTGAACTGCAGCTTATGAACGAGGTACAGCTCTACGGCTCAACTCTGTGGAGTTCTTCCGCATTCGATGTTGGTAACGACACTAAGATACTGCCGGTATTCAACTTCATCAACCCCACACAGTACGGCAGAAACAACACATGGCTGCGTGCTGTCATGAACGACACATTCTTCTGCGCTTGCAATAACTCAGGCCTTGCAGGCGGTAACGGCGCATCAATCGCGATCTACGTTCGCCCTGTTATCCTGTTCGGTTAATACCGACAGGATATAGGATAGATACCCCACACTCACAGGAGGTGAGCATATGACCAGATTTGAAGCAAGACAGGAAATAAGCCACATCAAGAACCTGCTGACACTCTCCGATTACAGAGTAATCAAGAACATAGAGTATAAGGCAGTGGGAAAGGAAGCTCCTTACGATATCAAGAAGCTGCACGCTGAGAGACAGGCTCTCCGCGATCAGATCAACGAACTTGAAGAGCTTATCCCGACACTTACCGAAGAGGGAGGAATCTTCTAACTATGGCTAACTCTGTATCACGCTATACAGGCATAGACCCGAACGGTGATACAAGTATTATGGCTGCTCTCGAAGTTGTCTCGGCAGGGCTATTTGCCCTTGCCGGGATAGCGCGAGAGTGCAGTTATACGTTAAGGCTCTGGATAAAGGCTAGTTCCGCAAGGACTGTAACTGCTTATGTAGGCTCTACGCCCTTCGCGCTTTCCGTCACTTCGGAGTGGAATGTATATACTTGCACATCTTCGGCAGAAGCTAACAGCTCATGTGACTTGTACTTACCCGCGGGAACATACTACATCTGGCACCCGATGCTTGAATCATCAACGAAAGCATCTGATTATAGACAGGCTCCTGAGGACGTTCAGGAGAACATCAATGCTGTGGCAGATACAGCGGCAGCGGCTGCAGCGGCTTACACGGATATGCGGCTCGTTGAGTTCGTAACCACAGAACAGCTTGACACAGCTATCAGGCAGACACAGGAAGAAATATCTCTTTCAGTTACAGCGCAGACCACACGTGCTATGACATATGCTCAGGGTCAGGCAGCGGCGGCATACAATGCGGCTAACACGCAGACGGACAACAAGCTGAGGAACTACGTCACATCAACCCGACACACGTCAGACCTGCAGCTCCTTTCTGACCGGATAACTTCTGCGGTATCAGCTACGGAAACGCTTGCAGAGTATGTAGACGGTGACTTCTATGAGCAGGTCACGAGTGAGTATACTACGCTTGTCACGCAGACAGCTAGCGGCATTGAATCGAGAGTGCAGCAGACCTACGCTACACAGACCACAGTTAACGGCATAGCAAACCGAGTAACAACGGCAGAATCGAAGATAACGCAGCAGGCGAACAGGATAACATCTATCGTATCTGAGCTCACAACAGCTGAATCGCAGATATCACAGCAGGCTAACCAGATAACCTCGTTAGTCAGCACAGTGAACGGTCAGCAGACGGCAATAACACAGAACGCTAGCAATATCAATCTGTGTGTCAAGAGTGCTAATCTGGTGTCCGAGATCAACGCGAGCACAGGTCAGATAAAGATGACCTCAAACAGATTTGTTGTGGACAGCACGTACTTCAAGCTTTCCGCAAACGGTACAGTAACCGCATCAAACCTTACTCTGACAGGCGGCTCTATCAAATCATCGAACTACGCTACGTCAGGCGGTAGTGTTACGGCGGGTACGTACATTAACCTCTCCACAGGCTCTATATCAGCTAAAAACTTCTCTGTATCGAGTTCCGGTACGATGTCAGCAACGAATGCAACGCTGACAGGTACGTTCGAGACAGGTGCAGACGAGCAAGGCTGTAAAATTAAGGTGATGGACGGTAGGGTACACGCATACCTTAACAATAACCGTGTCGGCGGTCTGGGCGCTGCGGTCAACAGTTCGGACCCGACTAAGGCACAGTATGCTCTACTCGGCTCCACGAACTTCCAGGGCGTTATGATAGGTACCCTATACAATCACGAAGTAACACCATACTACCGTATGAATTACAGTGACTACTATACAAGCTATGGCTGCCGTCACTGGTTCTCAGGTGACTTGAAGTTCGTCAACGGTAAGGTTAAGTCCAACTTTGAATTCACTGACGGCTACGGTATAAGCTACGGCGGCAACGTAGCATTCCGCTTTGTTAACGGCTCAGGTGTGAATGTTGGTATAACAGGCTCTAACGCCTGCACCACATACATTAGGGGCTCGGAGATAAGATTTGCGGCTAAGATCGCATCATCAATACAGTTTGCTGATAATACAGGCATATCCTACGGCGGTAACTGGGCTTTCCTTTACGATAATACCGTATCAAACCCCGGTGTGTTCGTTGGTATAGCAGGCTCCGATGCTTGCCCAACATATATCAGAGGTTCAGAAATACGTCTGAGAGCAAGAGCATACACATCTGGTAACGATGTCGTAACATCGGACCGCAGAAAGAAAAAGAACATCGTAGACTTAGACGACAGATACACGGCTCTGCTTGATAATCTCTCGGCTACTACGTTCCAATATAAAGAATCTTACCCCGACCAGACCATGTGCGGCTTTATTGCTCAGGACGTTAAGGCGGCTATGGAAAAAGTCGGGCTCTCTGAGAAGGACTTCGGAGGATATCACGATCACTACGGTGACGGAAAAGACCTCTATCTCGATTACACACAGTTTATCCCCATACTTTGGGAGATAGTCAAGAAACAGCAGAAGGAACTTGACGAAATCAGGAGGAAATCAATATGAAAGTAAGACTTGAAAAGATACTCGATGCACAGATGGCTCTTAGTGAGCTTGCAAGAAAAGACCTCAAGATCGCTACGGCGTACAAGGTAGCTAAGCTTATCAAAGCTGTGGCCGCTGAGGTTGAGTTGTTCAATGAGCAGCGCATCAAGCTCCTGCAGAGTGTAGGCAGTACGCTCAGCGAGGACGGCAAGCAGTATATCATACCGAGCGACAAAAAGGCAGAGTTCGCGCAGCAGTTCAGTGAGCTCGTAGCTGTCGAGGTAGATGTACCCGACAAGATAAACATATCGGGTGAGGATATCTCCATAGCTCCCGACCTGCTTATGGCAATCGAGGACTTCATAGAAATAGAGGTGTAAGCTAATGGAGATCAGTGTTATCATATCAATCCTTTCGCTCTTGGTGGCGGCGATCGTAGGTTTCACAAACCTCAAACGTAATCAGACTACGGATAACAGGCAGACAGCGGCTGAAATGACTACGGTTATAGTCAAGCTTGAAACGCTGAACACAAACATATCAGAAATGAAAGCAGACGTTAGGCATACCAGAGCAGACCTGCAGGAGATACGTGATAGACTTATCATGTGTGAGCAGTCCACGAAGTCTGCACATCACAGGCTTGATGCTTTGGAGAACAACGTAAACCACTAGGACAACGAGAGCGCGTTTCTGAGGGGCTTATCCTCTGAGGGGTACAACTTCACGAGGTAAGCCCGAGAAGCGGCACAGCAAACGGCTGTGTTTGTCCTACGATAGATTATAGGAGGGGTAGCATGAACAAGAAGAAAATGAGCGAGTGGCTGTACAGAGCACTCAGGACATTCGGACAGGCGGCAATTGGTTACATCGGTGCTAACATAGCGCTGACAGATACATCAGACAGTCAGGCTCTGAGAGTTCTGCTGACTGCGGCAATAGCAGCAGGCATATCAGCACTTATGAACGCAGATCTGAACCACGAGAAGTAAAGGAGTGTTGACGTATGAGCAATAGTAGTCTTGCAAAGTGGAAGTGGAACGGCATATCTGACCACTACAACATAAGAGATCACGCCATCGACAAAATAACAATCCACCACATGGCGGGTAATTTGTCGCTGTCCGGCTGTTGTAATGCGGTGCAGTCCAGAGGTGGATCCACGAACTACTGCATAGACAGTAACGGCAATATCGGTGTGATGATAGACGAGAAGTACAGAGCATGGACAAGCTCCAACAGGGAGAACGACATGAGGGCTGTAACAATCGAGGTAGCTAATGCCCCCGGTGCAGGTGAGCCTAACTGGAAGGTGACCGATGCAGCACTTAACGCCTGCATTAAGCTGTGTGCTGATATCTGCAGAAGAAACGGTATTAAGCGCATCAACTACACCGGAGATACATCAGGTAACCTTACCATGCACAGGTGGTTCTTTGCTACCGGCTGCCCCGGTCCTTATCTTGGCAGTAAGTTCCCTTATATTGCATCTGAGGTAAACAAGCTCCTCACCATAGCACCTGCAGCTCCCGCGGCCGCTGTTAAGTCCACGGCAGTCAACCCCAATACTGGCGGCGGTACTTCTCAGATATACCGTGTGCGCAAGTCTTGGGCAGATGCTAAGTCTCAGATAGGTGCATTCAAGAGCCTTGCCAATGCCAAGAAGGCTTGCAAGGCAGGATATAAGGTGTTCGATGAAAAGGGCAACGCGGTATATCCTGCAGCGGCTGTGACAGCGGCTAAGTCCTACCGGGTCAAAGTCGTGCATGACGATCTCAACATCAGGTCAGGCGCAGGCGTATCAAACAAGGTGGTCGGCAGCATCAAAGATCACGGCGTATACACCATAGTGGCTGACAAGGTCGTTGACGGTCAGACTTGGGGCAAGCTCAAAAGCGGTGCAGGGTGGATATGCCTTGCAGCAGGCTTCACAAAGAGAGTATAACAACCATTAAAGCAGACCTCCATATATACAAAAGTCCTCTCTCGGGTAGTTCCGGGAGAGGATTTGTTATTGCTAGCAATATTCACTTCTTGGGAAGCAGCTCCTGAGCAGCACACAGTGCGAGGTATGATACTGCATAAGGACGTGAGCGCTTGAACACATCATCTTCGTCCGTGTATCTGAACATGGCTTCGATTGAAGCGAGTGCTTCTGCTATCAGATCTTCATCGTTCAGCCCTTCGATATCTCTTGCATAGTGCTCTGAGAGCTGCTGTCTGAGTTTTTCTCTATCGGTAATTTGCATAATATACCCCCTCAATTCTCGGTTACAAACCACTAAAAACAGTTTGTAACCTCTGCGGTTTTTGTAACCTAGTTTGTAACTTTGTAACTTAGTTTGTAACTTAGTTTGTAACCACAGCAAAAGCCCTATAATACGCGATTTCCTATATACGGGTTACAAAGTTACAAATAATAATATAATAGAGCAAAAATATATATGTTATGGGCGCATATACGCCATACACGCATATATACGTAATATTATAGGAAAAATCCTGAATTTGTAACTTTTACTCTTCGGGCTCTTCGTATCTGATGATGTCCCCGGGCTGACAATTGAGCAGTTCACAGAGAGTTGCTATACCGTCAGCACCTAGCGGCTCGCCTTTCCTCAGCTTCTGGATTGAAGAACCGGACAGCAGCTTATCTTGTGCAAGCTTATAGGCGGAGTATCCCTTCTCCTTAAGAGCCTGCAACACATCAAAATTATACTTCAATGGCATGATATCACCTCCTGCACCCATTATAGCATAAAACCTAATCGAAATAAAGACTATATTTTGCACAAAAATATAATCGAAATTTCGTGCATATTACCACTTGAATATAATCGAAAAATCGATTATAATAAAAGCACAACAAGAGAACACGACCCAAAACCGCAGGAGGTAAGTGATATGAAAAGATACCTTAAGACCGTTGATAACAAACTCGTTGAGATAAGCAAGGACGAAGCAGATGCTATGGAAAAGAAAAACAACGAACTTTTTGCAAGCGGTGACTTTTCAAAGATGCTTGAAATAGAAATCCCGCTCGTTATAGAGCAGTAATACAATACACAAGGAGGTAAGCACCATGAAAGACACAATGTATCTCGTATTCAAGCAGATAGGCAACTTCGCTACAAGACATGACCCGATAGTTGCTTACATCATCGGCACCGGTCGTGAAGCACAGGAAGAGTGCAACAGACGTAACAAGGCAGGCACAGCTTACCACTACTTCATG
>Ga0326512_10002626_pt1 | contig 13286 bp, 10 predicted proteins | sample 1_2617_0518_D_FD_203652 | JGI IMG/M metagenome (GOLD analysis project Ga0326512, IMG submission 203652) | Bovine rumen microbial communities from UC Davis, California, United States - 1_2617_0518 | ecosystem: Host-associated > Mammals > Digestive system > Stomach > Rumen | place: USA... | reverse complement strand
CCAAAGTATGGATTTAAACAGTAAGTACCCTCCACTATATTGAGCCGCTTCGGCACCATGTCCCTTGCGTATTCGGCATCAAAATCCATCGTATGATAGTTGAAGGGTCTGTAGTGCACCACATCGCGCCTCTCAATAACATCAAGCACCTCCCGCTTAAAACGCTCGTAGTCAACATTACCCCCGACCTCCTGCAAACGCTCCCTGGTCCTCTGATGACTCTGAAGGTAAAAATCATCCATGTGAAAAAGATTTCCGCCAAACTTCCCATGAAGATACTTCGCTATTGTAGTTTTTCCGGCTCCGGTACGCCCATCTATGGCAATGATGAGACAATCATCTCCGCTCCTGATAAGCTTCTCTATCGCAAGAACCGCAGGAAGGAATCTCTCCCTGTCCCTTGTCTGCTTCTGTTTACTATTCATCGCAATACCTCCAAAATCCGCGGGAACAATGCCCCGCGGATTCTTTCAATTTATAGTATTTTTAGTACTATAACTCTTCATATTCTTTTTAACGATATACTCATCAGATTTCCATCACCTTCATAACCTCATCCCTGAGCTTCGCCCTCTGATCCTTTAAAAGCAGATACTGATTGTACTTGTAGTAGGCTTCATTTCCGCACTCTGAGATGAACTTAAGCGAATAGAAACCCGCATTAAGATCACTAAGGAAAATGACAAGCTCCTGTCCTTCCCCAAAGGTCTTATTTATAAATTCAAAGGCATTAGTCAAGTGATCACCTGTGGTCCTGACAGCCCCGGTTCTGGCTGCTTCCCTCTCAGTAAACCACTGCTTTGCCAATGTGAAAAGCTCTGCATCATCACCACCGGAAAGAGTAAGCTTCTCCTCCAGCTCCTCAAGAGCCGAAAGTATCTTTTTCTGAATCCTTTCCTGATAACGGCTGAGCATATGTGCCTTGATATTTCTTTCCATCTGAAGCTTCAGGAAGTCATGATTGGTTCTTAGGATGTCAAGAAGCCCCGCATCACCATGAACCGAAGCTCCCGCAGCGCCTGCTTTACCCGAATCTCCCGCACTTCCTGATGATCCTCCGGCCGAACTACCGGCTTCTGCTGCATTTTCTGAAGAGCCGGCTGCCGAACTACCCCCTGCAGCCTCCTTCAGCTTCTTCACCTCCGCGAACACCTCTCTCTGAATGTCGAGGTTCTCCGCATACTTCCGGAACTCCCGGTTCAAGGTCTCAATCATAAGACCAAGGAGTGAAAGCTTCTCATCAAAAGGTGCTGTCACGATAGCACGCACATCCTTCGGGAATTCGCCCGCAAGGATCGACGGAACCTGATAAGTAACGCGGTACTTATTGTAAAGCTCATAATAAGTTGCAAAATCCCTTGCTATCTCCGGGTCACCAATGTACTCTGCCACCAGATCTCTCGTCACAGGCAGCTCCATATCCTCATAAACCTTGATGATACGACTCAGATCTTCCCAGCCTCTGGCGGTCACGAAATGCTTCCCCTCTACCCCGGCCTTCACTGAATAGAACCTGTCCTTCTTTATCTCAAGGTATGCCAGGATAGCCCCGCACACCTCCATCTTATAAGCATATTCCTTCCAGACCTTGAAGTCCTCCAGTATGTCGATCCGCTTCACACGGTCAAGAGTCACAATGTCGAAATCCCTCACAGACTTATTGTACTCCGGCGGGTTTCCCGCAGTCACGATGACAAAGCCCTCCGGCACCCGGTGGGAACCAAAGGTTTTGTACTGCAGAAACTGGAGCATGGTGGGTGCCAATGTCTCCGACACGCAGTTTATCTCATCCAGAAACAGTATTCCCTCTTTCACACCGGAACGCTCAATCTGGTCATAGATTGACGCAATGATCTCGGACATGGTGTACTCCGTAACCGAATAATCCTCCCCGCCGTAATTCTTTTTACTTATATAAGGAAGTCCGATGGCAGACTGTCTGGTATGATGTGTGATGGTATAGGACACCAGGTTAATGTTGAGCTCCTCTGCAATCTGCTCCATAATGGCAGTTTTTCCTATTCCGGGAGGCCCCATGAGAAGCACCGGTCTCTGCTTTTCCACCGGAATCCTGTAGGCTCCGGTCTCATCCTTCATAAGATAAGCTTTTACTGTATTTACAACTTCCTGTTTCGCTTCTTTAATATTCATAACAACCTCTGTCAGATTTATTACACGCACCTGCTCTTCATTCGCTCTTCTGCGTGTCATATACTAATTCCAACTCATTTGAAGACTAATACCAGAAACAAAGGGCTTTATTCTTTCAAATACAATTTCATCGCCCAGTCCGGCACGTCTTTGTCATTGATGTCCGCCAGCGGGTCAAATACAAATGCCGTATCATAGTCCGGTGCCTTTTCCGGAAACTCCCCATAACCATCGGTAAAATAAAGCATTCCCTTCATATCCGGAAGCTCTCTCTTTTTCCGAAGCTCTTCTACGTAGTTAAAAGCCGGCCGGAAATCCGTGCCATATCCACCCCGGATCTGAAAGTTCTCTGCATACTCCTCAATCTCCTCAGGCTTCTGCAGAGTCACATCCTTTTGAACCTGATCATCGCACTCTACTATATGGACTCTTATCTGCTTAAAAAAGCTGGTCCTGTTTCTGAGGAGCGCCGCCGTTTCATTAAGAAACTTCTGTACCTGCTCCTGCTTAGTGGAGGCCGAAGTATCGATAACGATGACTAAGTCAGAAATCCTTCTGTCTTCGCAAAATTCGTTTTCCTCAATAAGCGGCATGTTTCCGTAGACCTCCATGCCGTAATTGTAGTAGCCGTAATCAAAGCTCTCGGGATCGACTCTTGTTTCCTCCCTCACAACTGTAAGCTTCCTAAGGAACTCCCTGAAATCCGTTTCCTTTCGGTACTGTGCAGAAAGAACCCAGGAAAGACTTCCCGTCTCGTCACCGGCCTCAGCCCCAAAGGTTTCAAGCTCAGTCTTAAGCCTCTCGGCAGTATCCTTCCAGTTCTCGTCAAGCTCCTCAAAAGGAGTCTGCTGAAGCGGCGCACCGCCACCGGAACCCTCCGGGTTTCGCTCTTCTATATCCTCTCCGAGAGGGGAGCCCTCCCCGGAGCCGGAATTTCCATCGGACCCCGAATCGCCCGACCGTGGCTGACCGTTTTTGTCATCCTGCTGTATCCCACTTCCTGCGTCAGCCTGATCTTCCCCGGGATTGTCGTTACCCTCCGGTTTTTCCGAACCGGAGCCATCATCTGACTGATGTGAGCCATCTGCGTCCCCGTCGTCAGCATTAGCACCGGCGGCACCTGCAGGCGGCTTCATATCCGACCGAATCTCAGGAGGCTGCCCGGCCTCAGGTTCCTTACTGTCATCCTCCAGCCGTTTCCAGAACTGATGGTCGCACCTGTAAAACTCCTGCTGAAGCTTCAGCTTCGTATCTATATCGAGATTGATGCTTTTAAGATAATGATAGATCCTCTCCGCCGTCAGCACCTTGCACTCAGACTTAAGCCTCTCGTACCACTCTTCACGGAAGGGATACGCCGGGCGGTTAATGAGGTCATAATCCATGGAATCCAGCACCGACTCCACCTGTATATCCGCCGCCAGATCCCAAAGCTCCTTATCCTCATACTGGTCCGGCGTGAACATATGCCGGAAAATGCAATGCAGCACGATGTGAAGGTACAGCCTGCAAAGCTTCTGGGGGCTCTCTATAAAAAGATGGAACACGAAGCTCGGGTTATAATGTATAGTTCTGGCATCTGTCCCCATCCTCTGGGTATTAAGGTCCAATGTATAACCCAGGCTGTCCAGTGCCCTCCCCATAAATCTCATGGCAAGATACAGCTCGGTCCTTGATTCCGCAAGTATTCTGTTTCCAAAATCCATAAGATCCCGGTGGGACTTCATAAGTTTCTGCTCTGCCATAAATTCACCATGTAAACTATTCGTTTGTTAATCTCTGAGCTTAATTTAATCCAAGCACCTGAAAATCGAATACCCTGTTACAACTACTCCTGCGACCGGCTTTTAATCACCGGAACCATCATATATCATCTTAGGGTTCCGGTATTTTACAGTTCAAACGTCTCCGGTCCCATCATCATTCTGCCTGCTGCCCCATTTCTGAAGTGCCTGTTCTGATAATCCATGAGCATTGCAGAAATAAGAACCGCGTTCTCCTGAGAAGCCGTCTTCAGCGCCGGGGCGATTGCCTCTTCTGATATCAGTTCCTCCTCCCCCAGGAACCTGATCCTTTCGTCTGTTCTCCTACTGTCCTGTGGTATCCAGATAAGCTCCCCTTCGTGTCCAAATCGGGCCGCCTTCTGTCCCTCTATAAGCTTCGGCAAAATCTCCGGACTGTGACTCCTCAGATACTCACGATACTGCTCTCTATACTCATCGGAAAGTCTCCAGGGATACATAAGTCTCCCGAAGGCAGCATTAACGGCGCTGGCAGGCTCGTCATAGGTAAAACGCTGGAACTGCCTGTCATACCCCGAAAAATCAATCTCTGTTCTCGTCACCAGCTGGCGGGTGTTATAACCCGAACCCTCTATATGTTCATGAAATGCCCGGCTGAAGGTATCCTCCTCATAATTATCCGCATAAGACGGAAAAGTAAGCGCGGCCGTCACCATAGTCCTCCGGCTAATGCTCCCATCCGTATTTTCAGTCTCCTCCCGCCTCAAAGCTCTCTCCGGCAGCTTATCCAAAAACTCGTCCGCCCTCAGGTGCTCTTCGTCCACAGGAAAATGTATAAGCACCGGGATCATGGCGTCACTGTCGCCTATTATCTCCTTCAGAAGCCTGAAACTCCCCATCTGATTAAAGCTGATGTCAATTTCCTGCAGCTCCTGGCACTGACGTATAGCCCCGTCATAATAATCCACTACACTATCCGATAGTTTTATGTAGTGAAGATTATGGCAGTTATGGAAAGCATAGGGTCTGATCTTTTTCACCCTGTCGGTGAGGAATACGGACTCTATATCATCTCTGGATGCAAAGGCCCTGTTATTGATTTCCTCAATGGGGATGCTCCTTCTTAGCTTCACATCATTTTCAGCTCCTGCACCTGCATTATCCCCTTTCTCCGGATCACCTGTACTTCCTAAAGCTTCACATCCCCCTCTTGCATCCATATATTCCGGCACCATAATCGACCGTACAGTCCCTTCATAGCCTGTAACGGACGCAAAGCTTGAACCCTTTTCTGTTTTTATCTCATATATTAATGCCATATGCATTCCCTTTACAGAAACGGGAGCGGATTTCTCCGCTCCTGTTCTCGTTTCACATTAATTATAAAGCCCTGTGGTTTCGTAATCAGGATGCTCTGCCAAAAGCTTCTCGATGTATGGCTTGTTTGCCTCGTCTCTTTGTGCTTTCGCAGTCTGCGCTGCAGCGTAAAGCAGGTTATTCTCCTGCTGCACAGCAGAAGGCATTGTCTCCTCCGGTGCATAAATGTATTCGGCCCCGTTTATCGTCTTACCTTTAACCTCTCCCTTTACAGAAGATGCCACAAGCTTCGCCAGCTTTTCATAAAATGCTCCCGTCAGGTGAACCTTATCTTCCATATAGTATTCAGGATGACCGATGGCAAGATTATAACTGTCGATAACAGTTGCTCCGAACCTTGCGGCAACCTTAAGCGTAGGCTCTACTGCATTTCTCTGGAGACTGAAATATTCATCCCTTGACTCAGGCGGGATAATAAAGAAAATCTTATGCCGTTTGTTGCTTCTGGTATAAGTATTCACAACTTTTGCATACTGGTTTTCAAAATACTTGGGTGTCCAGTCATAAGCACGGATGTCATTTGCGCCAAACATAAATATGAGAATATCTCCATCATAAGCCACACTGTCAGGATAAATTGCGGTATCGATATACTCAAGCGGTCCGTCATCGATAACATAAGACGCCGTATAACCGAAGTTCTTCACCTCATAATCCGAACCCAGAAGCTTCTGAAGCTGTGAAGGGTAGGACTCATTGGCATTCTTAAGAAGATACCCTCTGGTAAGTGAGTCTCCAACACATGCAACCTTTGTTGCCGCCAAAGACGTCACAGAACAGCCCAGTACCATAACAGCCGCCAGCACCCCCGCCGACAACCTTGTGATCTTCCGGAATTTATCGATAACACTTCCAATACTCATCAAATAATCCACTCCTTTTTTCAAACTATTCCAATATCTTTAGAAAAAATATGTTCTCTTCTCATATGCATTATGGCTTCTTCAAAATCCTGGGCCTTTCCATCCAGATACTCCTGATCTGATATAGCCAGATCATTTAGAATTTCTGATTTCGAAACCGGTTTATAATAATCTTCATTTTTTTGTGAAGATACAACATTCTGCACATATAGCAACACTTTCTTCTGCTCAATCTCCGGAAGCTCCTTCATCAGAGAAATAGTTGTTTCTAATATACTCATTTCAGCACCTCCTGCAAATATAGTTTACATTATCATCTTGTGCTTTTTCAAGAAAAAATACAGGCAGCAATCGCCACCTGTATCTCGTCGATTTATTATTCTGTCATGATTCCCACAGCCTTGAGCACATCCTCTACATATTCAACAGGGACGATCTCCAGCTTGTCCTTTACCTCGGGCGCCACATCCCTCAGGTCTTCAACATTATCCTTAGGGATAAATACCCTGGTGACCCCGGCGCGTTCTGCCGCCATGAGCTTCTCAGGAAGTCCACCGATGGCATTGACTGTACCTTCCAGGGAAATCTCACCGGTCATGCCGATGTGAGGAGAAACCGGATGTCCGGTTACAAGCGATGCAAGGGCTGTCGTCATGGTGATACCCGCAGAAGGTCCATCCTTCGGAGTTGAGCCATCCGGCACGTGAATGTGCAGATCGTTCTCCTTGAACTTCGAAGCAAGCTCAGGGAATCTCGCCTTAACCACCGACAATGCTATCTGAACCGACTCCTTCATCACATCTCCAAGCTGTCCCGTAACATTGAGCTTTCCTTCACCCTTTGTGAACAGCGTCTCGATGTAGAGGATCTCGCCGCCCACCTGGGTCCAGGCAAGACCTGTGACAACTCCCGGCTTCGCCTCGTCCTTTACCTTGTTGTGGGGCAGGGCGTGCATGTCGAGATATTCTCTCAGTTCGTCCTTCGTTACAATGATCTTCGGCTCGGTCTCAAACTTGTCTTCAGAACCTGCATTTACATCTGATTTATCAACTGCTTCAAAATCATTCCCGGTCTCAGTCCTCCCCTTATTTCCGGTATCCGCTTTAGATCTTACTGCTGCATCTCCGGCAGATGCCCCGGTCTCTCCTGCAGAGGCACTTCTATCTTCTGCTAATGTCTCGCCCTCGGCTCCTGCATTTTTAACCGCTGTCTCCTCTTCGGAAGCATCAGCCTCCGGAACCCCGTTCTCCCTGACAAACTTCACCGCAGCTATACGGCACAGGGTATCAAGTCTCTTTTTAAGTCCTCTGACTCCGCCCTCACGGGTATAGTCGGAAATGATGGTCTCCATGGCTTCGTCTGTAACCTTGACATCCCCCTTCTGAAGTCCCACAGATGAGAGAGCCTTCGGAAGCAAATGCTTCTCCGCGATCTGGAACTTCTCAAGAGGTGTATAACCCTGAAACTGAATGACCTCCATACGGTTTAGGAGGGGAGCCGGAATAGTATCCAGCGTGTTGGCCGTGCAGATGAAAAGTACATCACTGAGATCGTAAGGGACATTCATGTAATGATCAGTAAATGTATTGTTCTGCTCAGGATCCAGCACCTCCAAAAGTGCACTTGCAGGGTCCCCGTTGTAGGAGCTTGAAAGCTTATCGATCTCATCAAGCACCATGACAGGATTGGAAACTCCCGCCTTACTGATTCCGTCCATGATACGCCCCGGCATAGCACCTATGTAGGTACGTCTGTGACCTCTGATATCAGCTTCATCCTTAACGCCTCCGAGAGAAACTCTGACGTATTTTCTGTGGAGAGCCTTTGCGATGGATTTCCCTATAGAAGTCTTACCGGTACCGGGCGCGCCTACAAAAACAATAATGGAGCCTGACTGCTTTCTCTTAAGGTTCATAACGGCTATCTGCTGAATGATCCTCTCCTTTACCTTCTTCATTCCGAAGTGCTCTTCACTAAGGACCTTCTCCGCCTCATCCAGATCTATCTGCTCAGGCTGCTCCTTTTTCCATGATAGCCCCGTGATAAAATCCAGGTAATCATAGAGCATTCCCGACTCAGAGGAGTGCTCTCCGTCATTTTTTAATCGGTTAAGAACCTTCGTTGCCTCACGTCTTGCTTCCTCATTCATCTCGGATTCCTGTATCTTCAGTTCAAACTTGCGAACCTCCGTCACCTGCTCCGGATGCATCTCATCAAGCTCTTTCTGGAGATAATCGATCTGCTTCTTAAGTGCATTCTCCTTATAAAGCTTCTGATAATCCTGCTGCTGGGCAGTGTGAGCATCCGTGGTTACCTTGGTCACCTCCGCATACTCATATATGATCTTCTCCAGGGCTTCAAATCTCTCTTTTTCGGAATCCAAGGCCAGGACAGCATATCGCTCCTCATTTGTGATGGAAATCCAGGAACTGAGTACAGAAGCTGCTTCTTCTATAGAGGTATACTGATCTATATAATTCTCCATGATGGAGCCCCAGCGGAATCTTGACAAAAGCTCCTTAAGATCTGCTTTGATCTGATAAAGCTTCTGTCTTGCCTCATTAATGTTCAGATCCTTTATATCCTCTCGTCTCGAAGTCTCGACAAATATCTCATGCTGCTCATTGATGGCGATTTCGTCTACATTGACACGTCTTTCGGTTTTAATGATGACGTAACCTTCTCCGCTGATCTCTTCAATCTTACCCTCAACACCGATAGGATAAAAGCTGTCCTCAGTTATCTCTTCACGGGTCTGCTGCTCCTTCATGATGAGGAGTGTAACATCGTCTCCCTGATAAACATTATTCCCGGCAATAGCACGAAAAGCCTGTGTTTGAAAATAAATATTTGAATTCGGTAAAACCAAAACATTAAAAAGCGGCAATACTTTCATTAATTACACCTTTCTTCCGACCCTGCTCACTTACATATCAGTCTGTGAGCCCGGCGACCTTAAATTCCCCGGTTCACACTATCTTTAAACCCAATATCTGCTCCGGAGTTTGTTAGCAATCAGTTAAATCGAGTGCTAATGATTTAGAAAAGAATAACACCGGCTTAAACCGGTGTCAATCCATCATGTCCTTGTTAACAAAAAGTTTAGAATTCCACCGGGGAGGGTTCTCGCCGGCGAGAACCCTCCCCGGTGGAATTCTAAGAGAATTTTCAGAAACCAAGTTCCTTAACAAGCTCCGGAACAGTTGTCATTCCTGTCAGCTTTCCGACATTGGAACCTGTAAAGAAAAGCCCCTCCTCATAGTTACCCTTAACAGCTTCAATGAGAGCCTTGGTGATACAGTAAGGTACCTCAGCCGGATTACAGGTCTTGATACATCTTGAGCAATGAGCGGGAGGGATCCTTCTTCCTATGGTATCCTCGTAAGGCTTCACTGCTTCAACAAGCCTCTCAAGGGAAACACCAACTCCCATTCCCCCCTGAATAAGCGGAATCTTCAACCCTCAGACACTCCCGCCATATCCTCTTATGATCTCAGATAATTCTTTGTAGTATCTTCTGGCATATGGCACGTCAATTCCGAGCCTGTCAGCTTTTCTGATCACTGCTCCGAGAAAGGCATCAAGCTCTGTAGGTCTCTTTGCATCCACATCTCTCCTCATGGAAGAGGTTGCATCATAGGGCTGCTTCTCCATGCAGTAGTCATACTTCACCTTAGCTGTGCCTTCGGGAATATTAACGCCTTCGGCCCGGCCAACAGCTTCGGCTTCTTTCATAAGCTCTGAAAGATCATTACACCATTCATCATTTTCACGGATCTTTCCTGATGTGGTATGATATCTGGAAGTCATAACATTAAAACCGCAGTTAAGTATAAATTTCTGCCATACCTCCGACATGATATCGTCAGTGTATCTCACATCAAAGCCAACGCTTTTGAAAAGCCCGTAAACCTTTTTTGATGCCTCCACGTGACGATCATCCCTGGGTTTTGAGCCGATGAAAATGTGAGTATATTTTCCTGACTGCTTAACGGAATAGTCGGGCTCCTTTGAAGTGATGGTATAGATAAGGGAGTCAATGCATATGGCCTCGGGAAACTTTTCCCTGATGCGGTCTCCGGGCTCGACCCCGTTCATCACAGCCATGACTATGGTTTCAGGGCCGATACAGGGACGCACCTGCTCTGCTATCTCATCGATGGAGTAGTTCTTACAGCATATAAAAACATAGTCCTGCACCGGGATCCTATCTCCACGCTCCACTACTGCCGCAGGATGCATGATGCTGTCGCCGTAAAACTCACTCTTAAATACAAGACCCCTTTCCTTAAGAGCTTCTGCATGCTTCCCTCTTGCGATCAAGGTAATATTATCTTCATATTTTCTTCCCAGCATTGCTGCGATCTGTCCTCCCACAGCTCCGATGCCGGCTACTGTTATCCTGCAATTCTCCATTGTTTCATACCTTTCTTCTCAGGCTGTATTTTTCTCTGTTTGTCTACAAGCTTACATCACAAGCTCTTATTCAGAAAGCAGTAATCAGCATTTTAAGCATTGAATTTTCGGAATATCAGATATCAGAATTATTTGATGCAGTCCCTATTATACCTGTATACATATTCATCTGCACATAAGCTATTGTTACCGTGACCATATTGCATCATGTTATGCGCTATATTTCTGTATGCTATGGTTGTATTATTTCCGGGTCCCTTCAGCGGATCTTATTTTTCTTCTTTATCCTGTGTATCTGCGGTCTCAATACAATCTCCTGGACACATGTTCCCTCCCGTGCCGAAAGTGCCAGCTCCACCTCATCCGCAACATCTTCCGGGTTCAAATGTGCCTCCGGCTGTTCATCCGGCCCGAAGTCCGCATTCCTGTACAGCGCCGTATCCGTCATATCCGGAAGTATGGCAGTCACTCCGACACCGTATTTCCTCACTTCATCAAAAAGGCTTCTGCTGAAACTCATAAGCCCCGCCTTTGTTGCCCCGTAGGCAACTCCGTGGGGATTACTTGAGATGGCAGTGACAGAGGAAATATTGATGATATTACCCTTATTCTCTTTAAGGATGCGAAGAAGCTGCTGCGTCAATATCATCGGAACCTCCAGATTGACCCTCACCATTTCGCTGATCTTCCCGGGATTCAGTTCCTCATGGAGTCCGTAATAAGCAACACCGGCATTGTTTACAAGGAGAGAAAGCTGCCTGTCCGTTTCCTTCATGATATCTCTTACAGCATCCAAAAGCTTTCCCGTATCTCTAAGGTCACATACTATAGGATGAAAACACCCACCACAGAAACCGGTGCCAATGTCTTCTCCGCAGTATCTCTCGTCAACCGAATCCATCACGTCATCGTCCGAAACGCCTCTCTCCCCTTCATCATCAGGAAAGCATCCGAAATCCCTGCCAATGCCATACACCTCATAACCCTTTTTAACAAGCCGCTCAGAAATTGCCTTTCCTATTCCCGAAGAGGCACCTGTCACTATAGCTATTCTGCTGCCGGAAACACCACTCATAATCATCCTCATTCCACCGCTTTCCTAAGCCCTATTCATTTACCGAACTCCACCTGAATATCTTTTCCTCCGGAACTTTCCCGCAGAGCCTCTCCACCATCCAGGTTTCCATTTCATGCGTAAGCTCCCGGCTGTAATGGTACACCCCATGGTCATTTTCATAAGGATACTGCACCACAGCACTGTCCGGCATATTGTGCCGCATATTCTTCAGATACTCATCCGAAAGCCTGAAGCTCCCCACACTGAAATCATAGATCTTTTCCACAGGAATTTCGGCAAAAACCTTATCCATCATTTTCCCATATTCATTACGCCAGTCAGGACAAAAAATCATGGGATCAAAGCAGAGCCGAACCGTAAATCCAAGCTCCAGCGCCTTTTTCACACTCTGAAGCCGCCCTTCCAGACTCCCCGTCTTATGTTCATAATGCTTCACCACAAAGTCCGGCGAAAGAGTAAAGGCGAAGATATTCCGGGGACTTACGATTGCCGTCCCGCGGACCTTCTTGTCATACTCTCCCCGGTTCCCAATATTCTTCCCATCAGAAAAAAACATGACTCCGGCAGTATGGCCGGCATCTGCATCAACAATATCAGCTGTTCTGCTGCTGTTTACAGCCTCCGCACCATTAGCTTTTAGCAGGCTTTCAAAATCAATATTCCCTGCCTTTGTCCTTACTTCTATGGTAAGCTCCGGATGCCTGTTGGTAAAATCTATCCACTCCCTCACATAACCGGTGAGCTTTTCGACTGCCATAAGATCAGAATCATAGGACACGCAGAGATACACCGGATGCTTCCTTAGAAGTGCTTCAACCTCCGAAAAAATATCCCGAAGATTCAGAAAGATAACCATATTCCCGGAGGGGTACATACCTTTCAGATAGCAGTATTCGCAGTCATAAAGACAGTTCATCATGCAGGAGGTGTAGTAAAAATGCTCATTCCCCATACTCTGACAAACCTTTGCCCCGGGATACACCAAAGATCCCTGCTTTATAGCAAGTATCAGAGCCTGAGCCTCATGCTGCCTGACATAATTCTGCTTATGCCGGTTAAACACATCCTTATAGTGCCTTATCCGGATCACAACCGCTTCCGGAAAATGTGAAATGATCTCTTCAGCTTTTTTACGATACTCCTCATCCAGAAATACCTTTTCCTCCACATATATATGTGAAAAAATCCTGTTCAGTACCGGCCTCTCATTACTTTTTCCATATGTCAATGTTTCTGCCACAACATATTCCCCATCAATCATATTCTTAGTAACAGTTCAGCTCAGGACCACTAACCCCGTCCCCGTGGTCCATCACTATTTTTATATCCGACAAGCCGGTCTCATGAATTTATGAAGACTTTCCATTTATTCAGAGAAACGAAGCTCAGTTCATGATACAGCTTTTTATCCTGTCCAGTGCCTTCTTGCCACCACGCTTATCTATGGTGGGAAGTACTCCTTCATCATAAAGCATTAAAGCTGTGTTTTCCCAATCAATACCGCTAAGATCCGCATACCTTACATATTGCCTCAGCTGATCATGCATTACTTTTGAAAAATGACCGTCTTCTGGTATTTTATCCACAAGATTTTCCCCGGTTTTATCCGAAATCCCCCCCGGGCGCTTTCCGTTTTCAGACAAAAGCAGCAGCTTTTCC
>Ga0326512_10002625_pt1 | contig 13286 bp, 13 predicted proteins | sample 1_2617_0518_D_FD_203652 | JGI IMG/M metagenome (GOLD analysis project Ga0326512, IMG submission 203652) | Bovine rumen microbial communities from UC Davis, California, United States - 1_2617_0518 | ecosystem: Host-associated > Mammals > Digestive system > Stomach > Rumen | place: USA... | reverse complement strand
AGCTCTATTACTAGCATTATGTTCAGCACTTGCACAATAATTAGTTCCATCGAAATATAAATATTCTAATCTTCTATAAGGTTGATCTTCTTCCTTTTGTCAAATAATGTTACCTAAATGGTCTTCAATCTTGGTAACTTCCTTATTATTATGCATTATTTGTTTTACTGTTGACATATCTACTGCCATAATATACCTCCTTAATTACTAGTTAATGTAGCTGAATCTAATGCATTTGTTGTACTTGTACTTAATGTAGTACCTGTTGTTAAGAAATTAAATGATGCTGTTGTATTATCCGAATAAGTAAATGTTAATGTTTCATAAGATTGACTTAAGGTTGCTGAGGATAATACAGGAGTAGAAGTAGTACTTAAACTATAAGAAGGAACTTCACTCTTTAATGCATAATCACTTAATGTAGTTGATAATTGAGATAATGTTACGCAATTAGATACACTTGTTTGTAATGCACTTATCTGACTAGTATGTGTAGAAGTTAATCCTTCTAATGTTGTTATACTAGAAGATATCGTACTGATGTTATTTTGAATTGTTGAGATATTACTTGTATTTGTATTAACCAAACTTTCTAAACTTGTTATAGAGGAATTTATGCCACTTATTTGAGATGTATGAGTAGAAGTTAATGTTTGTAAATCAGTAATATTAGAATTAATAGAATTTATTTGAGTAGTATGATTACTTACTAAACTTTCTAATGTAGTAACTGTTGTTAAAGGAGCATAATTAGATAATTGACTAGATAATTCGCTAGATGTTACGTAATCACTTACACTAGGAATATCATCTAATGTAGCAATTGTATACTGGGTAGGTTGTCCTTCAGTTCCTGCAGTCTTACCTGTAGGTAGGTCGAATAAAGTTCTTTCAATTGTACCTTGATTGTTATTATTATAAACAAATCTACCTCCACCAGTATAAGTTGTACTTATACCATATAAAGTATTTTCAACTGTTAAAGCATGTTGGAATGTCTTAGAACCAGTTATTGTTTGTGCAGTGTCTAGTGTTACGTAATCACTTAAAGCAGAACTTGTTAAATATCCTTGATTTTCTACCCAAGATTCTGTAGCATATCCACTTAAACTAGGAATATCATCTAATACTGCTAAAGTATAATCTCCACTACTTCTAGTGCTATTTAGGTTAAAATTTCTAATTCCATTTCAATCTTCATACATTAGTTTACCTTGACTTAAAGTAGTAAAATTATGATTAGGTTCATCTATAATTTTTACATGACTTAAAGTTAATTCTATTCCTGATAATCCCGTTTCTTCTAATGTACATACTTTACCAGGAGTAATTAGGGTTTTAGAATGATTTTCAACTGCTATAGTAGGTTCTCCCATAGCGGATAAATCTTCTACTACTATAACAGCTCTTTTATCCCCATATTCATAAGAAATACCAGAATAATAAGGATTTACTTTATAACCCATTGAAGATAATTCAACATTTGGTTGATAAACAGTACTTAAAGCAGAACTTAAATCTGAATTTGTAATATATCCTGCATCATTATTTAAATCTGATACGTTTTCAGGTAAATCTGTTTTTAATGCGTAATCATCTAATGCATCATCTAACATTGTAGTTGTTACATAGCTTGTTAATGCGGCTGAAGTAATGAATCCAGAATCGTTAGTTAAGTCTGAAGTCTTAGTTGGAATGCTAGGCTTATCAGTTAAATCATTATAAGATGTGACTATGTCATCTGTCATAGCAAATGTTCCAGACTTATCTGGCATTGTATATGTATAACCAGGTTGGCCATGAGGTAATGATCTACTAATACCACCATCACCATATGAAGTAGTAGTGTATGCACCTTCTTCCTTTACCCATACACCCTTTCCTCTGAACACTGCAGAATAAGATGTATCATTATCTTTGATAAACGGATTTAACTCTGTCTTTAATGCTATCACTGTTTGGTCAACAGCAATTGTATCACCATTTACAGTAATACCATAACCTGCTTCAATATTATCAGATCCGTCTTTACCATTGGTTACAGTAAAGTTATAGGTTGAACCATCTGTCATTGTAATTGTATATGTATCTACAAGATCTACAGTACCAGTCTTAGTAATACTTGAAATACCATTACCAGTCTCACCTTCTGGTCCAGTTTCTCCAGGAATACCAGCTGGACCTTGTGGACCTTGTGGACCTTGAGGACCAGTTCCACCAAAATTACCTAAATTAGTATATTCATCATCGTCTTCATTATATTTATAAATAGCGTATGGAGCACTAGCACCTATTAAATATATTCCACCATTAACTAATACGTCACTCGGAATATCTTCTGTACTATCGTATGGACCATTATAAGGTAATTGTTTTTCTAGAGCTTCGATATCACTTTGATTTTTACCAACTTGTTCTTGTAGATTTCTATAAACTTTACCATTAATTTCTATGCTCATCTTCGGAATCCTCCTTTTTAGTTATTTGCTCGAATAAATCATCAACTTCATCTTTTGAAATCTTACCATCTTTCTTAGCATTTCTATATCATCTTCAAATAGTATATGCTAAAGCTACTGCACCTGCTAGTGCTGAAATAATAATTTGGATAGTTTGGAATACTTCATTAGTTTGTGAAACTGTAACCACTGTTTCCAATGCTCCAATACTACCAAATACAATACCGTCTTTTGTCATTGATTAATCCTCGCTTTCATATAATCTAGTATAAGGACTTATGAACTTTTTGAATAATGGTTTGAATTTCTTTAAGAATTCTTCAGTAATATTAGAATTTAATAAAGATAATAATCTTTCATAACCTTTAAGTTTACCAGTAGTTAATGTTTTAGTAGCTTCGTCTTCAGCTTCATTAGAGCTTGTAGTTGAACTTGAATTATTTCCGGCATCTGTAATAGTTCCATCTGTAGTTTGTGTATTAGAAGTACTACCTGTATCAGAACTTGATCCACTAGCTCCTGTTGCTAAGTCATTAGTTGTAGTATCAGTATTGTTATAAGTAGTAGTTGAAGTATTAGATCCAGTAGTTTTTGTAGTTTCATCAACTATTTGTGAACTATTAGAAGTATTTTTATTAGCTACTTGATCATTAATATATGGTAATGGACTATATGCATCTACAGCTGGATCTGTAGCAGGATTCGCTGCATGATTCTTGATATCTTCAAATTGTCCTTTATTAGAGATTGAATTATCATGATCTGTTGATGTAGTACTTGAACCAGTTGAACCTACAGTACCTGTATGAGCTGTAGATTGTGTACCAGTATTAGTACCAGATTCAGTATATGTTTTATTATTAGTAGAAGTAGCACTTGCTCCATTCTCTAAGTCATAAGTTCTAGTATTTCCATTTGTACCAGAAGTCTTAACAGATCCACTTGCACCATGTGTTAAAATATCATGAATATTACCATCATCTACTAGATCAGATAATTGTAGATTTCTTAAGATACCTTGAATATCAAGTTCTTTCTCCCAGTTTGGACCATATTGAAATATTAAACTAAATAATTTATATTTAAATTGAGTTTCATCTAAGTTAGCAATAGGACTATTACCATACTTAGCATATAATAGATAATATAATTTTGTTACTAATGAACTATCAGTAATTCCACCTAAATCTATAGTACTATAATCAGTAGTGAATGCTGTAGCTGAATCATAAATTTCTGCAAATGTTTTAGTTGCACATCTAGGTAATACGAATAAGTCATCTATATTATTCATTTTGATTATCCTCCTTTTCCATTCCAGATTGTTGACCATCTTGGTTTCTTTCATATGCTAAACCATCACCATCTAAATCTGCATTTATTAAGTTTTCGGATACATCACATCAAATACCTAATCCTCAGATACTATTAACTATATTACAGAAGTTCTGTCTAATAGATAATCCATCTTGTAATGTTAAACCTACATCTCCACCTGCATAATTCATACCTGTTTGTGCATTATTAACATATGCCTTCTTTTCTCAAAGCCCGCCGTTATCCACGCCGTGCAAGCCAAGTCTAAAATTATCCATTGCTTGAATAGCCATTAAATAATCTTGTGCTTTTACTAATTGACCATCTGTTAATTCTTGGAATTCAATACTACCAACGATAGGTGTATAAGGTTGTGCATTTAAAGCTGAATTTAATAATTGAGCAGAACCTTCAAATACTTCATTAGCACTATCCTTATCAGGTACTCTTACACCTTTAACACCACTACCCATTAGTAAGGAAGTTCTTAAGAATGGCATAATTTCTGCTTCCATATCAATAACAGGGTCATTTAATTGTTGTGTAGGAATAATAGTTTGGCTTAATTGTTTAGTATAATCGTGTAGTAATACAGCTGATTTAGTCATTGCATCCATATCTATCTCATCTGGTAATTTAACACCATAAACACAATCTAGTTTAATTTGAGATAATAACTGTGCTTGAGCTTTACCATTTTTATCCTCTGTACCACTTGTCATAGGTACTGGATGAATAGTATTATAGCGGCCGTAAAAGTCTATGGTGCCGTCGAGAGCATAGGGAGTAAAGAAGAATTGTTCTAAATCCTTACTATACCAGAATGCTAATTGACCTCTATAATATAACATTCTTTCTACTTCTTGAGATGTAAGATTCATAGGTAAATTATACCAAGTATATCTATTTACTGCAATCTGTTCATCATTTTTTCTAATACATTTCTTAATATCTTCTTTAGTAGAACATCTACTATTTCCAAATTTCATAGGTAAACCTGTCTTAGGATTAATACCTGCTTGAATTAATAAATCTAAATTTGGTATTCTTGCATTATTTGCCATTATCAATTAACCCCCTTCTTAAATTCATGAATTTTCTTTTGATCTTCAACAGAATTTAATTGTTTTAATTCTTCTTTATCTACTCCTAAAGCTTTCCAACGTTCATCTTGAACTTGCATTCTCATTCTTAATAAATTATTTTGATATTGCTTTGCTTCAATTTCATTGGTTAAGTTTTCTTTAGCTTTAAATAATGCTTTAGCTTGAGGGCTTACTGCAAATAATGCTTCTCTTGCTTGAGTAGAACCTGTTGCTTGGTCTGAACCAAAAGCTCCTAATTCTGTGTTTATTTGATTTAGCTTATTTACTTGAGCTTCATGCTCATCATATGCCTGAGTAGCAGGTTCGTTATTGGCAGTATATTCACCAATAGCTTTTTCCTTAGCATCTAATTCTGCTAGTTTAGCTGTTTTTTCTTGATTCTTAATCATTTTACTAGCACCTGCTACAGCACCTATAGTACCAATAGCTTGATTAACACTTGATTGAAAACTCATTAGATGTACCATCCTTTCATAAATTCATTTGCAATTTCATTTGCTGTATGTGTATCATATTTTCCTTCTAATCTAATTATTTGACCTTTGATATATGTTTGTTCACTAGGATTCTTAAAATCTACAATATGACCAATTCTACCAATAGACATACCATTGTATTTAATCTTATCTACTAATGCTTGTCTTTCTTCATCTGTACATGTGTAATATTCTACGAATGGGAAGAATTTACTATTAGCTACAAGGGAAGAAACTTTATTTAAGGTATTTGGTAATGCTTTAATATTTCCTAATTGGTAACCGAAATTATCTTTAGCAAAATCTATTGCTTCATTATGTAATGATTCTTGCATATTTAAATCAGCAATTCCACCTGCTAAAGCAGCACCTGTACCTATAACAGCTCCGGCAATAGCACCGCCTACACCACCAGCCATACCACCTGCCATTGCACCACTAGCACCACCTTGTAGTGTACCAGTTACTGCATTAACAATACCTTGAGCTCTTTGTCAATCATACTGAACGTTCATATTTTCAATTTGTCTATCGAATGCTAATTGATAATTCTTATTTTGTAATTGATAATTAATCCAAGCATCTCTTACTATTGGTAAACTAAAATCACCTGCACAAATAAGACCTCTATTATCTTTAAAGTCTTTACCATATAGTTTACTGAATATAGGTGCTACATTAATAAACGGCTGATAAGGCTTGTATGTATATCTTACATTATAACCGTCTATACCACCATTCCTTGCAGCATTGAATTCAAATACTGAGGCATAGTTAGGTGAACATAATCTCCAAGTATAACATTGATTAGCAATTTTTGGATTACCTATTACAATTGCATATTTGTCTAAGACTTGCTCTTTTGAAGATACATCACAGAAGGATATTACACCTCTTGAATAACTTGTTTGTCCAACAGTTTCAATTAAATATTCATAATCTACATGCTCTTGTTTATCTTTTGAATAAACTGCTGCATTTGTATCTCCTGTTCTACCTTGTCAATTAGATAAAGGACAATAAGGTAAAATTTGTAAATCATATAGACTATCACCAAACTGTTTAGCAATATCCATTGCTCAAGCAAGCATTAAGTCTGCATTACAATCGGTTCTAGTAGTACCATTTAATGAGAAACCATATTCTGGATTAGTTGTTACTACATCCTTGTAATAAGGAATACAGAACATTTTATAAGGTGCATCCTCTAACTTTCTAACAGTTTGAGGAATACTATAATGATATGTTCCTTTAACATTAGTAACTTGTGTGGCTGTAAATCTAAAGTATTTAAGCATCATCTTATAACTTACTGGATAGTAAGCAGTTGATTCAATTCCATGAGGTGCTAGATTATTAGTAATTACATCTGAAATATAAGTAAATAGATTTCCAGAGCCTTGCCATTCTGTAGAACCTAGTTGTTCGTGAGAAGAAGCAAGACTTATTCTATATATACCATCGTTAAACTGTATTGTTTTTCCAACTAAACTATTAATATAGTTAAAGCTAGAATTACTGATCCACGAAGGATTATCTAAATAAACTTTATCAATACATGTATTCCAGTCAATAAAAGATCTCCAATTGCTAGGAACATTACCCCAATCGTCTGGTGAAATTCTAAAATGGTCTCTTCTACTTCCTTCTAAATAAGTACTATACTCACTATTATTAAAGCTATAACATTTGTTTTTTTCTGTCCAAACATTATTGTAGTATAACCAGAATTTAATATATTGATCTGCGTTATCTTTGTTAATTGTTATATGTTCTGTTCCGTCTAACAAATCTGCATAATACCAACTGCTAAAGTTACTAGCGATTACCAAATCAACTTCTGGATTAACTGTAAATTCTTTATTACTTAAAGCAACATGATCTTGAGCTAAATAACCTACAATCCAAGAAGTTTTAGAATCGTCTCTTAGTATAGTTTCAGAAGTCTTAATTTGGTTAAAGGTCATATTTTCTTTATTAAAAATAGCACTATCGGTATTAGGAACTCAACCTTTTTCAATAAAAGCAGGTGAGGTAGTAATAGCTTCATAATTATCTGCTAATAAGTCTCTACGTAAAAGGGCGTGGTATTGATTACCTCTTACTTTATCTCATTCTACTATAAACCATCTAGATGCTATAGAATTGTCTGTTTCATTTAATAATAAACAATAGTTAGGTTCTTCAGTTGAAGCAACATTAAATATATGTTCAATGTTAACTCCATCTTTTAAATTAAAATTATAAGATTGACTTATTCCAAGTATATTACCTTCTGAAGCGGAAACATATTCTTGATAAGTATCTTCTCTTTTATAAATTCTATTATAATAATTATTATAATTTGATAATAATACGTAATGCATTAAAAACCTCCGAAATATAAAGATTGAGCAGTTTTAAATCATGCTCAGGATTTTTTTTAGGAGGTAAATATATGAAAGGCTATCCTGAGAAGGGCCAGCCTACTCAGAATCTTAAATTGCCTTTACTGTAATGAATGGGTAGTTCTTTAGATACTCTAAAGAATTGTAGCCTCAAGTCAAATAATGGTTCTCTGTTAAGCTGCGTGGATTTTGAAAACTTGTGCCAGTTTCGAATGCTGACATATAAGGAGGTAACTTAACTAATACCTTACAAATAACGTCTGCTTCCTCTAAGTATACCATAGATGCTTCTAATCCGCCAACAACACCAACATATGTACCAGATGTAGCTAATGCATCACCAGGGAAGTAATGTTTGTTGTTATAATCGAATTCTGCCTTTGCTCTTAATGTACCCTTTGTAGAATCATAAGCACCATCAGCACCGATAACCTTACCAGAACCAAAATCGTCTTCAACTAAATCTCTACCAAAGTATCTTTCAGGCATAATATCTTCGTCAAATTTATCAACTAAACCATCTCTATGGAAAATTGTTGGAGTATCAATTTTACGAATTTTATTAGCATACTTAGAATTCCAGATTACCTTAATGCCTTCATCAGCATAAGAACGTAAGAATCCATAATCATTGAAGTCTCTAGAATAATCACCCATTTCAACAAATAGGTCTGCTAACTTATGAGCGATTGCCATAGCTTCCATTTGCTCTTTTTCAACACCAGTTAAACCAGTAGTAGCAGTTGTAATATCAACATTAACAATTTGCTTACCTACATTAGTTTCAGTAGTACCAACGAATACATTATATAATGTACCATCATATACTTTCTTAGTATCTCTCATCCAACCTAACATAACACCATTGAATGAAGCAAATGCACCTTCTGTTGCAAATCCTCTCTTAGTTAAATAGTTGTCAATAGTTAATCTAATTTGACGGAACTTATCTAACTTAATTGCTTGTACTTTAGGGTCTTCAGGTCTATCTAACTTTAATAAGTTTTCTGCTTCTGCATCAGCACCCCACTCATTAGACTTAATTGCGTCTGTAGCGTAATACAATTTTGTATCACCATATAATCCACCATCAACTCTAGCCTTATCAACTAATGTTTGATGTTTTCCCAAGTTATCGGCGAAGACTTCTTGAGAAATAATCATGTTTGCTAATGTCTTAAAAATTTCATTAGCAGTTAATGTAAATGCGTTTTGAATTGCCATAAATGTTCTCCTTTAATTATCTTCTTATATTTGTATCTTTTACTCTTCTGTGGAACTCATTTAGGAATACGTTATTATCACCATCTGCTACATCTACCATTTCCTGTAAAGCTGTAGCTACTTTATGTGCTGTTGCATAATCTGCATCAGTTGCTGATATTTTTTCACCTTGTGGCACAAATGGGTCTTCGTATCCTTTATCTAATAAGGCGTTGCGTAACTCTAATACTTTAGTAACATATTGTAAATTCGACATATTATCACTATTAACTAAATCTTTTCTTAATTGGTCAATATCTACTTCAGGTTGAGCTTCTTGTTCGACTTGTTGTCCGTTGACAACTGCCTCTAGCAACTTCTTATTTTCAAGACGTAGAGCATCGTATTTCGCCTTGTCAACACTATTTTGTTTTAGCTCTTTAATGGCGTCAATGTAGTCTGTGTTGTCTACTACAGTTTCCTCGTTTCGCTTTTCTAAATCTTCTTGCATATATTCTTTCTCCTTTATTATTTTATTTTAATGAGGTTGCAGCTCACCTTATACCTATGATGTCCTAGTGTAAGTCCCTAGTCAAATATCCGTACCTCTTCGGTCCTACTCGGCTTAAGTGATCACACCAAATATAGATATATGAGTCTCCTCATTAATTTTAGTGTGATATTTTTTATATAAAAATATACAATTTTATTTGTTCCTTGAATTTCTTAAATTTTTTATTGTATATTATAACATAGATATATTAAAAATCTATAAAAGGCTCATTTTGAGAGTACTAAAATATATGTAATAGAAAAGAGGTATAGAAATGAAGAAATTAAAAATTACAAAAGAACAATTAGAAAAGATTGGAATCACAAGATGTGAGAATGGACAATTCTGAAAAGGAGATTTTAAAGTTTCCTATTCTAAAATATGATGTAGACATAAATACGGTAATGATAAGTATTATTTAGCATTTAGCTATTATGATGCAGATTTATATGCTAAACAGATGGTAGAGTGGAAAAATGGAACTAGAAAAAATAAACCTACAGGTATTAGATTAATGTTAGTTCATAGAGCAGTATATGCTTGGTTTAAGGGTGAAACACCTGACAATATGGATGTATGCCATAGAGATGATAATGTTGAAAATAACTGTATAGATAATTTAAAAGCTGATACTCATGGAAATAATATAAGAGAAAGAAAAATTCAAACAGGCGGTAGACCTAAAGGTCTTAAGGAGGATAAATAATGAGACCTATAAATTATTATACTTTTAATAAAAAAGAAGATTTTTTAAAGGTATGCACAGATCAATTTAATGTATTACATAATACTTATAAATATTATTTTTGCAACCTATGTAATAAAATAAATGATATTGAAGATTTATTAAAAAGAAAAAAAGATTATTATGTTCATAGATGTAATATCTATTATACTAATGAGGAATGCTTTTTCGTAAGTTATAGAAAAAATAATATTGTAGTAGAAGTATTATTAGATTGTAATGGAGCTCAAATAGCTCATAAGCTAACAAAAGATTTAGAGAAGTTAAATGTAAAAGAACAAGAGCCGGACCCAGTATGATAAACTAAAATAATTAAGGAGGTATAAAATGCTAAAAAGATTGAAACTTGATAGTATGACATTTAATTCTATATTAAAAAAATTTTATGCCTTTGTAGATTATGAAGATAGTATTGGTAAGTATTTTATAAAAGGTTATAAAAATAAAAAAAGAATTAAAGCAGAAAAGGATTCACATGTATTTATTTGTCAGGCTGATATTATTAATTATGTTACAGGTAAAGAAATAATACCTTACAATGAAGATTGGAGACAAATAGTATGTGTTAAGAAAAATGACTTGCAATCAGCAGATGAAATAAAAGAATTATCTTGGAATGATAGTTTTAATAAAAGAATAGAAAAAGTATTACATAAGTATTATACGGATGCTGAGATAGAAGAAAGATTAAATATGTATCAAGAAAAAAATCATATAGTACCTTTAATAAGTCATTTACCTATGAAATATCATGATGGAAAAATACATTTATTTAAAAATTGCGTATATTATGATATAAATGGTGCTCATAGAGATGCTTTATGTGAAATATTTCCTAAAGCGAAAGAGGATTTCTTAACTGTAGATAAACAAGATGCTAATTCATATGTTGGTGATTTATGTAATAGAGGTCATGTTACAACATATAATTGGATAGTAAAAAGAACAAAAAATATGTTATTAAATATATTAGATGCTGCAGGAGGGGAAGTTATATATAAAAATACTGATGGTGCATTTATAGTTAATGGTAAAGAATTACCTACTTCTAGTAAATTAGGTGAATTTAAAAATGGTATGTTAACAGATGAATTATTAGCATATAGATTTAAAGATGGAGTTAATACACCATATGTAATATACCAATTTATAAATAAAGATGGTAAAAGAGAACTTAAAGGAACTACTCCAAATGAGGTTAGAAATCATATCGACCTTGCAAATGGTACCGTGGTGTCATACAAATCAAAAAAACAAGGAATTTGTATGGAATACGAGGATGTTAAAGAGCTTCAAGTAGATATAGTTCAAGAAAATGAATTAGATATATTTTAGAAAAGGAGATTAGTTATGAAAATTAAAAGAGTAACAAGAAGATGGGTTAGAAAAGATGGAACAGAGGTTATTAGAAATTACACCTATACTAGAAATAGTAAATACAGTGATGTAAATCATACCTTACTAACTAAAGAAGGAAATACAACAAAGTTCTATGATAAATTAGTTGAAAGAATGAGAGAAGCTTATGGTGCTGATGCTGAATCATATATTAGCCAATTAGATACCAAAATAAATAAAGCAAGAGCAACACATAAAGCTTATACGGAAGCAACATTTAGATCTCAAATGGAAGATTCAGCAAGAGAAAGATATTTCTTCAATATGGGTGGAGATATAGATGAAATTTCAGCTGAATTAAAAATAAGTAGAGATATATTAGCAGATGATGCTAATTGGAATCAAGATGATTTCACTTATAATGGATTCGTATATAGTTTTAAATTCGATTATGATAATGGAGGTATATCATGGGTAAGAAAACCAGTATAACACATGCGGATGATATAATAAACGTAATTGGTGAAAAAATCAAAGAAAAGAAATTTGATAGAAAAGCAGTTATAAATCTAAGACCTTTACTCGGTAACTTTAATTGAGCCGAGTTTTTATTCTTAATAGGTCCAGCTCAAGCAGGTAAATCATATGCAGCTATTGATTTCTATGTTCATCAATTCTTAGAAAAAGGAACACCTTTCTACTGGTTAAGATTAACAGAAAGACAAAGTAGACAACTATTACAGAATAACGCAGAGAAGCTAGTAGATCCTGATATACGTAGGAAATACGGCTTAGATTTAGTTACAAGTGGTACCAATGTATATAATGTAATTAAGCGTTCAGAACCTGATAAAAACGGAAAAACTAAGATATTAGAAAAGAAACTAATGGCTAGAGTATTAGCATTAAGTACCTTCTATGCAGATAAAGGTAGTGGATATTTCGATAAAGATTACGCAGGTTGGTATAATATAGGTATAGATGAAATGCAACCTGAAAAAGGTGAGAAAAGAACATTTGATGTAGTATACGCCTTCGTAAGACAAATGGAAAACCTAGTACGTAATAGTAAAACACATGTAAGAATTATAGGATGTTGTAACCTATTAGAAGAAGCATCAGACATATTAAGTTGTTTCAATTTCATACCTGAAAATTTCGGAATTTACAAGCTTAAATCAAAAAGGTGTGTAATATATTACATAGAGCCATCAAATTCATATAAAGAGATGAGAAGAGGTTCTATAGCGGAGATACTATTACCTAACGCTTCAATGTATAACAATAAACAAGATATGGATTATTCATTAGTAGATAAAAGACCATTAGTAAGTCCTCTATACGTAATCAAGTTTGCAAAGGATAAAGACAAGTGATTTACAGTATGAGACCATAACATAATAACTAAGTACAATGGAGAGAAGAAACCAGTAGTACCTATGCGACCTTACTTAGACGAAACCTACATACAAGATAGAGTAAAGAATGTAATCCTACAATTTGATACAAGGTCATTCCACTTCCGAAACTTAATCACCTTCAAGCTATTCCAAAAGGAACTAGAACTACTAAAGCCTAGACAATAGTAAACAACAGAGAGGTACGTAACAGTACCTCTTTTCTTATGTAACAACAATACTAGTAACAGTGGGGGTGGTGGAGGGGTATATTTTAAATAAGCGGGGAGTGCCTTCGGGGTGTT
>Ga0326512_10002624_pt1 | contig 13287 bp, 14 predicted proteins | sample 1_2617_0518_D_FD_203652 | JGI IMG/M metagenome (GOLD analysis project Ga0326512, IMG submission 203652) | Bovine rumen microbial communities from UC Davis, California, United States - 1_2617_0518 | ecosystem: Host-associated > Mammals > Digestive system > Stomach > Rumen | place: USA... | reverse complement strand
CCAAAGGGGTGTTATAACACAGCCCGGGGGCTTGCCCCTGGGTACACGAACGTATATAAAATAAAAAATGCCCCTGTAGGGGGCGTATAACGAATATGAGCCCCCTACAGGGGCGGTGGATGGGGTGAATGCCCATTCACGTAGGGCCGAGGCCCTACGCTATGCTATTCGACCCCGTTGAGGTCGTTAATCCCACGCGTACCGCTCATCCAATTCGGCCTTGTACAATTGGCATATTTTGCGGAATTCGTCTTGGAACGATACCTTTTTATGGTGTTCCTCCTGGCCTTTTATATAATTAATGACCGCATCCACATGACTGTTGCTAACGCTAAATGCACCATAACCCTCCTGCCAGTTGTTGAATATCTCCGCCACATAGGCGTGTACCTCGGCCAAATGCGTTTTGGGTATGGTTTCGGTTCGGCCCTTGGTCGAGAATACCAGATGTACGTATATTTTTGATAATGATTGTGGCATACGCGTTTAATGTGTAACATCCTTAAGCTTTAAATCCTCAAAATCCTTAATCGCCGTATTAACCAGCCCCCACTGAGCTTTTGTCGACCTCGTATTAACTGACGACTGATAGATACCAAGTTTCTCACTAATCTCTATCTCTCTAAAGCCCAATAGTTTGTAGAATACCACCTCTGCCTGTTTAGCCGAATACGAATCAACAATATTACTCAGCAGCGCCACATACGAATCCAGTAAATTACTAAAAGATTCAGGAGCATCCATTATCTGGAAGGCCGTAAACACGTTACCCTTCCCACTGATCACATCTAGGTTCCTTCCCGACATATATATAGCCTCCCCATCAATAATATCTTCATGCTTATCGGCATATTTGATATCACCGACACCTATCGAGAATCGGATCCCATACTTCTGTAATTCCTCGTCACAATCCACACCGCTTACCTGCATCTTAACAAACAGTTTGATTAAGATGGCAATCCTAAGCGCATATCCATATTCAGGAACAAAGCATTCTATGCTATCTCCCCTAACGATTCGGGCCCAAAAGCCACCATAATCTTTCTCAAAATCATCAAGAAGTCCCCTCAACCTCTTACGCAGGTTAATCAAATCACCTGTAGCAAGCGAGGTTGAGCGCACTATATCAGCAGAAATCGTTGCTACCATAAGCATTTCTATCTTTAAATCGTCGGCAAATATATCTATTATTTTTTAGATAAACAAATAATATCTATATTTTTTTTAGATATTTTTTCAATATCTATTATTTTCGTCTTTCATTTTTCTTCCTATGTCATCACTCTGCTTGTCCCCTCTCTCCTATCCCGTGTTCTTATCATAACCACAAAGAGGCATAGCCTCATCAGCCACCCCCCTTTAACAATCTCCTTCATCCCATCCTCGCTCCCCTCCCACCCGTACAAAATAGGTTGTGACCGTTCTTAATGGTCGTCAGATGACAGATTCCAGAAGTCAGATACGATTCCGATATTCTCCATCACATCTGCCCTCTTACATCAGACATCTTCCTTTAAAAATCGATGTCCATCCGATGTTCATCCGATGGGATTGCTTGATATTCCCCACCCTCATACCCTTATCGATAAGAGCACTGCATGCACATATCGATAACCGAAAAGCGGTGTCACCCCGATTCCCGTTGGTCATCCGGCTGGCGTTCTTATCTTTCCTCCCCAACCCCTTCCGTGTTTAAGCATGGCCTTAGATTAATCTAAGGTCACGCTCCGCGCCAGCCACAAAAAAAAACTGGCACTTCTTCAGCACCAGTCTTTCCACTTCCAGAAGAACCTCCTCCACCGTTCCCCCCACTCTCGCAAATAATCCGGCCTCGCAGGCGCTAGCATCACTGCCATCCTCACCTGCTTCTTCTCGCGCTTACCCCAGCCACCGCGCTTCACGCGCTTTTCGGGCACCCTCCCACGCAAAAACAAAATCCTTAATCATAACCGTATTTATTTTAATTGTAAAACATTCCGTTGTCTCGTATGCCGAGGCATCGCCGCGGCCTTACCTCCTTGTCACCTCATGCCGGTTCCCGCCATCTCGCTTATAACTTACCGTCAACCACTCCGGCCTCCCCTGCTCATCGCAATTCTCATACACCAGCTCGTCAAACTCCACCGTATCCTCTATCAGTCGCCCTATCTTCACATTCTCCTCCCGCATATACTCATCGCACCCATCAGCTATCCGCCTCGCCCCGTGCGTCGCAGTAATGTCCGCACGCTCGCCCGTCGCATACTGCTCGTCCAGCCCGCGCCTCTTACACCGCCTGCTGCACACAAAACACCTCGTCACCCTGATCGGCTTCCCGTACTTCAACCTCACAGGCTCCAGCACAAACTCCCGCAGCCCGAATGCATTCCACATCCCCCGCCTCAACTCCATCGAGTAAACACTCAGCACCCTCCTGCACCTCTCGCACCTGCCCTCCTCACTATAGCAAGGCACCAACTTCTTCGTCTCAAAATGTGTCCTCATCTTTCCTATCTCCTTATTTTTATTACTACCCCCAGCCCTATCAGGCCAATGATAATCCAGAACACCCACTTCAATGTAGTGTGCAGAGCGGTTCCGCCGCTCTGTATCCCAGCTCCCTGAACCCTAGAACTTGAAACCGAGTCCCTGCGTTCAATATACACCGTATCCACCCTCACTTCCGTTCTGTATGTCGCCATGTCATGGCGACTCCTATCCCTCAATCTCTCCTTCTCCGTCACTACGCTGGTGAAGGTGGTGTCGCCGGCCTCATTTTTCGTTATCGTTATGGTTTTCGTTACCATAACCGTATCCCGTTCAGCCACCACCACCTGTTCCTTCACCGAGTCCACCTTCTCGTAAGCAGCAGCCAGCGTGCTGCTCTCACGAACCGTTTCCCTACTACTACAGCACGCTGATACGATTAGGGCAGCCAGCACAATAACAAGCATTCTTCTTAACATCGCTCAATTCTTTTTTCAGGTTCTCCACTTCTGCCCTAAGGGCTATCACATCTCTCCGTAGCGGTTCCGCTATGTTCTTCTCGAACTGCTCCACATAAAGCTGTCCCAGTTCCATGTCCTTCATTCTGTTGTCAGCCTGAAGGCCCTTCACTTCCTGCTTATGCTTCCGACGGTCCAGGTACCAGCTAACCCATCCACTAACCATCGTAATCAAAGCCAACACAATTGCTGTTAAATCCATTGTCTCCATTTTCTTATATATTTAAAAGTTATTTTTTTCTTGTCCTGTTTGTTGCGATGGCATCGCAACCTTAAGGATTGGGCGGGTATCCCCGCCCCAAATCCTTTAAATCAGCATTTTCATTTCCTCTTTGGTCAGCAACGGATACACCGGTGCTCCCCCATAAACCTTCTTCCTAATCTCTCTACGGTTAATCCCGTCCTTCTTCCACGACACATGAATAAAGCGAGGGAGCAGCTCCCCACTCTTATCCACGTACAGTATCATCTGGTCCCAGTCTCTACCCTTCACTATCGCTCGCGCAATCTCCAAGTTAGCCACCTTCCAACTCATCATGCTACTATAGTTCTTCGGCTCCGCAGCCAAATCCGCTGCCTGCCCCTTACAATGCTGTGAGTTCGCAGCCCCACCAATACTCTTGTTGTACGCCTCACTTCGCCAACCCGAATTCACGCGTATAGCGTTCCCGAATCTCTCCCGTGCAGGATCCAGCACCTTCTCCACCAGTGCTGTCAAATTCACCTTCACCTCCTCAGGCATCACACTCCCATCCTTACACCTAAATTCTCTGTCAATATCAAAATACTTCATAATCCTTAAATTATTAAATCAATCAGGGGCGGGGCACCCCGCCCCCAATCGTCATCGGTGTTAATCCATGTCACCTGAACCGCCGCCGCTTGCCCCACCGCTATTAATAACCAGCGTAGCATTACCGCTCGGCATGCTGAAGCTACCAGTATAAACACCCTCACTCTCAGTGAGTGTCACGCTGTTACCATTCAGCGAAGCTGTAGGCGTTGTACCCTCAGCCGGTGTCACACTAACAGTCACTTCAGTTCCACCAGCTACTTCAGATCCAGAGCTTACGCCCTCGCCATTCACGGTCACAGTCGAAGTACCCGTACCGCTACGGCTAATCGTCAACTTCGGGGTGCTAGGCGTTACGCTGCCACTGCCACCACCTGTGTTGCCGCCAGTATTACCGCCGGTGTTGCCTCCCTGCGAAGAACCTCCGTTACCTCCACTGGTGCTTCCACCAGTGCCAGAGCCTCCTCCATACCAGATGCCCTGGGCAACATTCGTTTCATCATCAGGTCTCAGGAACACCTTCCTGTTCGTAATGCCACCATAGCTCTGAACGCTCGCCTCAAACGCTGCATCACCCATGTAGCTCGCCAGCACACTGCTGTCCACGTTCATCTTCTGCGAACTCACCTTCAGTGTACCCTGCTCGTCCTCACGGCTGTGAACCCAAGCGGCAGCACCGTTCTCAATCGAGATGTTCATACCCAGATAACCATCCACCGTCGAGAAGCCCAGCCCCGTCACGCAACTCCACAGCAACGTGTCGTCCGACACATCCAGCTTCACCTTCTGACCCTTGATCTTCGCACGAGGCACACCCGTTCCCGGCTCCACCATCTGCACACCATAGAAGAACGTTATCTGGTCACCGTCCTCATAGTCGTCATTCAGAGTCAGCACGGCCACCGAAAACTCACTCACGGTCGTCTCTTCACCAATCACCAGGTCACCCAGCTCAATGTCCGTCACCAGCACACCCTGATCGTCAGCATCATAGTAGATACTCGGCAATTTACCGTCGCTGATCTTATACGGAGCCAGCACACAACCACCATTCGCCAACTCGCTCTTCTTCAGATATACGCACGTCATGCGTGTGTTCTCTTTGATAAACGCGTTGTAGTCGCTCGTACCGGCCGCCAGCCCCTCGTGACTTCTCTTCAGCGTCTTGTGAAACTGACTGTACACCGCACCCAGGTTACCCCAAGCCAGACGTATCTCCATCTGCTTCTTCGTTCTCAGCGGAGTATCAGGCACCTCAGGAGCCACAAACACTGCCACTTTACCACTCTTCGTCTGTTGGAACTGCAGCGGTCCAATCTTACCGCTCAACTCCTTCATTAATCCAGTTGCTTTACCCATAATTCTAATCTTTTTAAAGGGTTCGACAATAATGTTAACTATAACTTCTTACTTTGTAAGAAGTGCTCATCTTCATTCCCCTTCCGCATCTGCAGCTGCATCCAGTTCTTTCCGAATCACGTTGCAAAATTCGGCACTAAGAACGCAGACGAACTTCATTCTTTCACCAACTTCCAAAAATCTTCATTTTTCTCTTCGATTTTAACACTTCTTAAAGGTTTGATTAGGTTTGGGCACAAAAATAGCCCGAACCTCTCGGTCCGAGCTTTTAAAACAGCACAAGAATCACCCGTCAGGGCGAAAGCTTTGTGATTCTTACTAAAACTTTGACGTAGGGCGGTTTCTGCCCGGAGTCAATTGCATCCTTCCCTCGGGGGAAGGCCTTGGTTGGGGGAATGTCTCTTTTGGTTCGTTTTCTCTGCGCCAGAGAAAATGAACATCTTACACATTATTATATTTAAGAATCGCTTGCGCTCTTTGCACCACTTTCTCCCTCAGAGAAACTGGTTCCAATATCTGGCATTCATTTCCATAAATCAACATGGCCTGCAAGAACGGCTCATTCACAATCACCTCCCACTTGAAAACCTTATATCCAACCTTTATCGGGTTCTTCTTATACCAAGGCCCCTCAACCATCATTTCACCTTCCTCAATCACTTCCTGACTCGGGTGAATCGGTTTTGTATCAATAAAGTGCGCCGTCAGTCCCCAGGCCTTCACCTTCACGGTATCAACCTTACCCCGAGGGTCACGGCTCACACCCACCACGTTCTTAAACCATTCATCTATCTTTGCTTCACTGGGCACAAGATACTTTCCTTGTTCCTTCTCACGCTCATCGCGCGCCTCAATGCTCTCAACATCCAACTCCTGTATCCTGTCAATAGGCACTACCACCATATCCAGTTTGTGCTTCTCTTTACTATCTTCATGCCCCACAAGATACCACCTTTGGTTATGCTGCCTCATCTGGTACGGCTTCACCACTCGCGTAGCAGGCTCCCTATCCAGCCTGTCAAAGCGGCTATACTTCATCGTCACAATAAGCCTCTTTCTGCAGGCCTCAAACAGCGGTTCAAACCAGTCATCCAATCCATTCAGCATCTTGTTCTGCTCCATAGCCACGCTCGCCGTTTTGGCGCCCACGTTAAACTTAACCCTCAGCATCCTCAGCGTATTCTCCAGCCACTGATAGTTAGGCATACCCCTGAATCTGCTCAGCATCATAATCGTAGCGCTCAGCAGATCACTCTCCCTGTCCGTCATCGGCATCTTCATAATGCTGTAGCGCGGGTCATCGTAGGTATATATCTTCGTATGCCCGTCATATCGTTTGGCCAGTACAGCACCGAAGCCCTCACCGCTCTGCATGAACTTCAAGTCCTCTTCCACAGTCCTTTGGCTCACCGGCGTATAGTCATACCGCTCCAGCATCCTATTCACCGCCTTTACCAGGTCCTCCTTATAATAATTCCTATGCTGGTCCCTCAGGCACTTATCCAGCACCAGATACCTGCTCCATTCCAGCACCGTCGGCTGCACCTCCCTGCTCTTCTTCTTTTTCTTTTCTTCCATCGCTGGCATATTCTATAATTCTTAAATTCTTGATTGTCCCGTATGCCGTGGCATCGCCGCAGCCTTTCTATCTCCCTGCACTCCCCTGCGGTTCTCCGCAGGGTCACTTCCCCCTCCTCATCATCTCATAATGCGACAAATGTCCCATCTTCTCAAATATCCCCCTAAACTTCTCCATATCCAAATCTACTATCTGTTCACCGTCATACAATTGTTCCCAATCCATGCCCCCGTATTGCAGAAAGTAGGTCTCGATTATTCTCCTCATCAGGTTCTTCTTCTCAACGTCTGTCTCGTCACTTCCCTCATCAAGCAGTTTATCCCACATGGCTTGATAGTCATTTCTCACAGGATTATCACCTCCGAATGCCGCCACCCTGCTCACACCATCCTTCTTATACAGCTTCCAATAGCTGGTTTTATTCTTCGGTTGTTCCACGCTTATTTGCTTATGAAACGATGTATTATGTGTCAGCACAAACACCTGCTCTATACCATTCTCACATTTGCGAGCTTTCTCTATCAAGGCATTCGTCAGCGTGCTCACCAGTGCTATAGAAATATAGTCCAGACTACAAATAGGGTCGTCTATCACCACGACCTTCTTTCCGGCACTACTTTCGCCACCGATATTTCCTTCCACCATCTGTATAAAATACAAAAAAGTGATAATCGTCGCTTCGCCCTCGCTCAGCGTATTCCTCACATAGCTGCCGTCCTCTCTTTGTATCTGAAACTCGCCATGCTTTTTTCCCGACGGTTGTATGCTGAACCCAGTATACCCATTCAGTCGCAAGGCCTCATTAATACTGTCCAGTCCCGATTTCGCCGCACCGATGGCCTCCTCTGTTTCGTTAGCAGGCGTCCTTTTTTTCTTACTTTCTTCAACCAATTGGTCATATATACGCTGGCATTCCTTGATCGATTTTCTCAAACTCGCCAGTTCCGTTTCAGCATCCTCCACCATCTTCTTATCTCCCAGTGTGTACACCCCAGGTATGGTTTCCTTAAGGCTTTCCTCCCTGAAATCCTTGTTATACACCAACACTCTGGCCGGTTCCCCGTCCCAGTCCACTTCACAAGTCGGATATTTCCAAGGCTTTACGATTGTCGTGTCCGCCGTCTGTTTATGCCCCCTCGGTGCATAGCCATACTCCAGCACCCTGCTGGTCGTAGTCTTTCCTGCCCCATTACCTCCATAGATAATGTTCACCTTCTGGAGATTGTCCATCACAATCCCCCTCTTGTCAAACGTCGCTATATCTCTAATGGTAATCTTCTTAATCATATCTCCCTCATCATCATCTTATAATGTGCGCTCTGCCCCATCGTCTCAAACAGTCGCCTGAACGCATCCATATATCGTTCACACATCATCTCCTCATTACCCGCATATATATTATCATCCACACCATGACTGCCCTCGTCAAACCATTTCGCCAGAGCTATCATAGCTTGTTTCTCCTCCTTACTTTTCACATACACACCGTCAAACATCTTGCGCTTGTTATACCCACCGCAATCCACAAAGTATGTATCAATGATCCTTCGCATAGTGTTCGGCAATTCCATTACACTTACGCTACCTTCCTCATCCATCTTCTTTCTAATATCTCTTAGCTTCATCCAAAGTTCCTCATAATCACTCCTCACAGGGTTTTCCCTGCCATAGCTCGTCACCTTGCTTACTCCCTTCCTTTTATACAGTTTCCAGTAGTAGATACTACCTTTGGGCTGTCTTACGCTCAGACTCTGGTGAAAGGTCGTGTTGTGAGTCAATACAATCACTTGCTTGATGCGTCCATACGCTCTTGCACTATCCATCATTTCGCTAGTCAGTCGGCTCACCACGTCTATGGCATCATAGTCCAGGCTCGATATGGGGTCATCCACTACCACCACCTTCTGTCCGTATGGATTACTCCCACTACCCAAGCCTGCCACTTGCTCAATGAAATACAGAAATGTGATGATCGTCACCTCGCCCTCACTTAGGCTTTGTCCTGCCAGCGAGCCGTCTTTTCTCACAATCTCATAGCTGTATGCGTTTTCTTTCGATGTCCTGATAGTAAATCCCGTAAAACCTATCCTGCTCAATGTCTCATTAATATAATCCATGGCAGGTTTTACTGTGTATGGTTCTTTCTTCCGTTTCTTTCCTTCTGCTCCCATTGTGAACACGCCGGGCATAATCTCTGTCAGGTTCCGCTGCTTATAGTCCTGATTATACACCATCACTTCCTTGCGTCCACCTTCCCATTCCATCTTACATTGGTCGAATATCCCATAGTCTATCTTCATCCTACTTTTCTTCACAAAATCATCATTCACAAGATCTCTAAACAGCCCATGCCCATCTCCCTTAACAACAAGGGTTGCTATTCCACTTATCTTAATAAAATGTTCCTCTCCGTCCCAATCATTTATCATCTCTGGGCCATCATCAGGCCCAGCCAGAAATCTACTCAACGTTGTCTTCCCCGTCCCATTACCCCCATAGATAATACACACCTCCTGAAGGTTGTCAAACACCACCCCCTCAGCATCATACGATGCCACGTCCTTCATCACTATTCTCGCTATCATCTCTTCTCTTCTTGTCCCGTTTGTCGCTATGTCATAGCGACCTCTTCTCCCATCTCCAAAAACTTCCTCCCCTTAAAATACAGTAAATTGCTCAGATAGAACATATAATGCCCATACCTCAGCTCATCCATCGACCCCATCAGCCCATGCATCAGCCTGTTCCTATAGTTCACGTCATTCCCGTCAACAAGGAAAAACATCAACTCGTCATACAGAGTCGGATTACAATAAGGCCTCAACTGTGTCAATATCCCTATCAGCGTCGGTTCCTTCTGCACCTGCTGGTTCAGTTTCGTCACATCCTCTACAATCTCTTCCAAGAGATTATGCAACGCATGTTCAAACTGCGGCATCAGCAGATGACTGGCCACAATAATATCCCCTTCAAAATAGTGCTGATAAGCCTTGGCCCAGATCTGCACTCTGTCCTCTTCCACGTAGCTGGGCTTACATCCAATCAGCATCTTATAGAACAATCCTTCGCTATAGTCCAGTGTATGCTCCCCTACTCTTGTATACAAGCACAACACATGATACAACATCGTGGCCCTGATAAACCGATGCACCTGCAAATGCTGGTTCTGCTCAAAATCCGACACACCCGACACATTCCCTTCCCCGTCCAGCGTCTGACTCATGGGGAAGCATCGCTCTATCACGTCGCTCTGCTGTTTGCATTGCTCCACCTGCTTTTCCACAAGCCTCTTCCACGATGGATAGCAAGGCACACTCAGATAACTCGCAACCACCTGCACCATCGATTCCAGATTCAATGCAGCCATCTGTCTTTGTATTTCCTTGACCACATGGTCTGGCACCTGATACTTAAACCTCGCGCCAAATAGCGGCAAAACCTCTACAAAGTTCTTCTTCGCAGCGTTATACTTATCCCTGATTCTTCTATAGTCCTCAGGATAATCCTCCTTTACCTTATATATCTCGTTATGACTGTCCTGTAGTATCGCATGGTAGTTGGCATTAAACACGTTCTCCTTCCTATTCGCCTCCATTCTGTCAGCATACGCTTCCCAGTTCAAAGCCTTCTGGTAGTGCCATTCCTTATCTTCTATAGCGCCTATCCCGTGTAGCATATCCCAGTATTGGTCTCTCCAGTGGGCATCTTCCGTTTTCACCATGGCATATACGCCAAGAATCGACTTGATATACTTATTATCCAGTCCGTCTGCCAAATTCACTTTCACTTGGTTCAGCGTCTTCGTCAACCATCCCGGATATACCAAGGTACTAACTATCACATTCCTCAGTTCCTCCATGAAAGCCTCATCATACAGCGTCTTCACCTGTCTTATCTCGATAGCACGCACAAAGAACAACACCGTTCTCGTCTCTTTATACAGAGCCAGATAGCCGTTCGATGCCAGTCTCATCCTCTCAATGCGTTTCTCTCCCTTGGCAAACCGCATCATCACATCCAGGAACCTTGTTCTCACCTCAAGGTTCTGATGCTCCATGAGTTTATAATCCTCAACCAGTTTCTGCTCTTCCTCATTCAGGCTTACATCACTGATGATTTCATGTTCCTTGTTTTCGTTGTTTCTGTCTATCACCCATGCATGGCAAACCCTATCCAGCAGCGCATACACCTTCTGGTCCTCTTCATCCATAGGTTCATACCCCCAGAAGAGTCCCAACAACTTATGCTCATATATATTCTCCCCAATCTCAATCATTAAATCTACGCCTTATATACCTCATTATCAAATCCCTCACAAAGCACATCCTCTATCACATACATCAGTCGCTTTACCAAGGCAATAGCCTTTGTAATGTCCGCTGTCGTTGCGGTTATCGTTGGATCACCGTGGGCTATTCCATTTCTGGTATATAGCATAAATTTGTCCATATCATCTTTGAGCGAATAAGCATCATGATCGATATGATCCTCTACCATGCTAAGGTTGAAGTAATTCAATATCCCATTCATAATCCCATAACCGAGATTGCTCTCAGTATTTACATCAAGTTTAAGTATCAGCGGGGAGTCTTCTCGGAAATAGGTCATAAGGTCTAACAGGAAGTTCTGCCTTTTCTTCATTTCTTTGGGGTATTCCTTCAGTTGCCTAAAACGACATTCTGTTTCGCGCAGCAAATAGTGTTTTGACAACTCATTAATCTTCAGTCCAAGTTTATTAATTTCTCTCAGATATAACTGGAATGCAGATACAAAGAACCCCTCCCATTCCGCATAGATAATTGGAAACGAGCAACGTTCCCAGCACGCTTTATCCTCTTCTCTAAAATCCGGATAGCGTGATGGCAGTGTCTTCATCAGCGTCAAGTTGCGGTCTCTAGCAACGATATCTGCCTCAATCTCGTTTCGCAGAAAATCACTTTTCATTAAAAAACTTCTTTAGCCACCTTGATCCTATTAATGATTCGCTCCTTCTGGTTATTACCCCCCTTCCTGGAAACTTTTAAGAAGGTTTCATTCTTACGCACCCTTTCATTAATCAGTTTCTGGATTTCTTTGGGGTCTTCATTTTCATATTTGTCTATGTTGATAGCGACACCATAAGTAATAACATCATACAAAGATGTCGCAAACATACCATTATTCTGTCTAAATATCTTGTGACCAAGTTTTACAAGAACCTTAAACACGCGCACAAACAGCTTTTTATGACCAGTATAATCATAAGAGTCGTTCTGCAATGCTTTCTTCATATAGTCTGTCATATACTGGGCAAAGCCAGACCGTATATCCATATTGGCCCCGCTATCATATAGTGCAAAGAAACGCAATACCAGTTCTTCATTAAACAGGCATTCGTTTTGCTCATGCGATAACAATAAAGTTCTCTTAAAATCCACATTCCCTGCTAATTCATGCAGGAAATCATTGAATTTAGAGGATATATCTCTGAATATACAATTTCTTATTTCCTGTTGCGTAAGTGGTGTACCGCCTGTATTAAGTCGATTGAACAATTCATACCGCATATCATAACTGCTGTCCCATTTTAGGATTTCCACTCTACAGACAGCTCGTTTCAAAGCCAGTCTATACTTCTGTGGCAGTGTTTCATATGTATAGCCTTCCAGACTTTCTACGCGTGTCCCTGACTGCATAATCCATTTGTTTTTCTTATCCAATTGTTTTCCAAGTCTTAGAACACCTACAAATGAAAGGAATGTTGATATCCTCTGTAGACCGTCAACTAATTCCCACACGCCCTCACTATTGGCGGCAACAAAGATAGGAGGTATAGGTATGCCTAATATCAAAGACTCAATAAACCGGGTTTTCTGGTCATCATCCCATCTGAACAATCTCTGAAACGCTGGGTCAATAATGATTTCACCATATTCATACATATTTAGAATCTCACCGAAAGACACATCAAGTCTCTCTGTTCTCAGCATATTACTTTGCTGAGTTATTTCATTGTCAAGTACATTAACATCTGCTCTCATATCATTGTATTTTAAAGATTAATTACTGTCCTTATTCTCTCTTCTCACAAACACCTCCCCACTTCGCGGAAATGCTTTTGATACCTTTATAGATACCTCTCCCGATGTAGCGCTCTCTATCGATTTCCCGTCTATCTGAATATCAAGCACCTCGGCCCCGACCATTCTTTGCAACTCGTCAAAGTAGAACACCATGTCACCCTTTTTAATTAATATGTCTTTAAGGTGGAAACATAACACGGTCCTTTTAGAAAAGAATTTCGGGGGTACTCCCAGAGAAATCAAGTCGTCATGAACACTAAGTAGACCTGGCTTCAAGAAACAATCACGCACATCTTCTTTCCTGACATATCCATTTTCAATATCAGAATACAACGCAAAGAACTGCGCCGTGTAAGCCATTGTGCGCTTCTCATACTCAGCATCTTTTATTTTCGTTTCATTAAAGGGTGGCACTTCGCGCTGAAGTGGCTCAATGTTTCTTTGATTGTTTACCACATATACTCCATGAAAACTTGCTTTATTATTTTGGTGAAACCGTCGTAGAAC
>Ga0326512_10002623_pt1 | contig 13289 bp, 14 predicted proteins | sample 1_2617_0518_D_FD_203652 | JGI IMG/M metagenome (GOLD analysis project Ga0326512, IMG submission 203652) | Bovine rumen microbial communities from UC Davis, California, United States - 1_2617_0518 | ecosystem: Host-associated > Mammals > Digestive system > Stomach > Rumen | place: USA... | reverse complement strand
AACAAGGACGCCACGAAAGCACTTGCCACTTTGGCTAAATTAATCGGATAATTTACCTAAATTGGAGATTAAACCTAAACTTAAATAATCCAATTATTTACTTAAAATTTAACTTAAATTTAAGCCGGTGGTTAACCACCGGTAAAGTACTACTCATACTTGTATACTACCATACTAAAATATTACTTTATCACGTTAAAGCGTTACACTTCACCACGTTAAAGTGTTACACTTCACCACGTTAAAGCGTTACACTTCACCACGTTAAAGCGTTACACTTCACCACGTTAAAGCGTTACACTTCACCACGTTAAAGCGTTACACTTCACCACGTTAAAGCGTTACAATTTAGTGTGATAAAGTGTGTGAAAAAATTAACGTTAAATTTTTGTCAAAGTTATCCACATTGTGAATTTTTTAACATTGTGGATAAGTGGATAACTTTTTTCTATATTATATATAATACCCCCTTTGCCATTTTGGGAGTTTTATATAACCTCTTTTCTATATGGGGTTGACCACCAGCCACGCAGACAAACAATCTACCAAAAAATTATTTATTTTGGTAAAAAGTTTGGTGGTTGACCCCGGGGTGTAAAAAATCGTGATATCGTTTAAATTTTTGATTGGTGGTTAACCACCGAAAGGAGTGAGTATATGAACGAGTTAGTTAATATTTATCGTAAAGATAAGACACGTACATTCGCATTAAAGAAAGGGTTGCCAAGAGATATGAGCCTTGAGACAGCAAAACTTTACATCAAAGTACTTGATGATGTTGATTCTGCTGTAACAAGACTTGAGGGTGATAATTATATATCAGAGAAAGATCCTGATTTTGATGAATTAAAAGAGATCTATCAGAAGCTTATTGACATTAAGTTTTCAATAGAAGATCGTTTTAAGTAGGTAACTCCTCGGGGTTAATCCCGGGTGTTATATAATCTGCCCCGTGTTGTGGGCGTAACAATTTTATCGGTGGTCAACCACCAGAAAGGAGCCTAAAATGGCTAATTATTTTTCACAGTTTAACAGAGAGTTTCTTTTCGAGCTTCCCGAGGGTATTCAGGGCAACTACATGAAGATTGCCGATGCCAAGGAGAAGTATGGCGACGAGGTTATCGAGGTTATTGCCTACGGTATCTCTACCAACCACTCACCCAAGGCTGTATCCGAGCGTAACGCATGGATTGCTACCGAAGAGGAATTCATCAACGTTCCTATGTTCCAGCTTCCCGAGGTTGAGAAGATGATGAACGATACCAACGCTGTTAAGCTCTGCAAGCAGGGTCACCTCGGTGCAACAATCGAGGAGTACACCAATCAGTGGGGTGTACAGTATAAGGTTAAGTGGACCGATAGATAATCGGGGTTAACCACGATACTAAAATATGGGGTGTCAGAAATGGCACCCCTATTTTAAGAAAGGAGGGTATATGACCACATATAATGATCTATCATCAACTGCAAAGAGACGTCTAAAGTCTATGGCTATATGCCCGCTCTGCGGAAAAGCCATAACTGACATGCAAACTTTGGAATATCTCGTTTTCCAAAATGGTAAGTGGAAGTCTTATGTCTTTTTCCATACTGAATGTCTGCGTGATTTCATAAAGGAGAATAAAAATGGCGAAATCGAAACTGAACAAAGCGAAACCGAAGATAAAGACAACAGACTCGGGGTCAACCACAAGTAAATCTGTTGCAAAGCCTAAGAAAGCCAAGACAAGCGGCAAATCTTCAGGTAGAGGGTCATCAAACAAGAAGAGGGCTTCAAAGAAATCGGGGTCAACCACACAAAGAAAATCACTTGATCCTGCAAGAGAGAAGTTGAACGTATTGACCACTGAAGCAAATCGTAGATATCATGAATTAAAAGAGACAGGTTCATTATCTCGTGCTGTAATGGAAGCAGATAGGTCATTAACCAAGTCTCATCGTGAGAAGTATTTCGATACCAACGACGAACTCTTCACATCAAATCTTTCTTCCACTCGTGAAATTAATAGAGAATTGGCACGAACATTAACATTTTTAAACGACCCTACTTCTCTATCAGCAGGTAGTGAAATCTATGAAAAAGAATTAGGTGAGGGTTTATTTGGTGCTCAATATCGTGCTAACGGTGGACCGGGGTATAATGAAGATTTGGTATCAAAGGCAGATGCTGATATGGTCTTTGATATTTATCATCGTATCATCGAACACGGTGGTGGTTGGGAAATGGTTGTTGGTTATTTTCAAATGATGAACCCAGGGTTAATTGAATTCGGTTCTGAAAATATAATTAACGCTATCTATGATATGGTTAAGAATAAAGATCAGATTAAGTTATCTGAGGGTATTGATGATGTATCTGGCGAAATTATAAAGCGTACAAACGAGCTTATCGACAACATGAAAGAGGTTTATTCTAATCTTTCAAAACTTCAGCTTTCAGGTAACGATTATGGGTCAATTCTGACTGACAAAGAAATACAAACTAACCAGGCTTATATATCATATATCATGAGCCAGAAAAATAAGAAAGGATAAATTATGGAACAATGGACGGGGTATAAAAATTACGATCACTATTATTATGGGGTTAACCCCGAGAACCTTGTCAATTGGTTCAATGAAACCGTTGATGTAGGTTATCCCGTAGTAGGTGATAGAGTAAAAATGTACAACGTTCCTGCATCATTTGATATTGAGACTTCATCATACTATTCAATGGGTGAGAAACGAGCTACCATGTACGTCTGGTCGTTCTGCCTAAATGGCAGTACAATTCTTGGGCGTACATGGGAGGATTGGATTGAAGTCCTCGATTTTATTGAGGAACGATTGCACACATCTAAGATCAGACTTATAATCTATGTACACAACCTGGGCTATGAATTTCAGTTCATGAGAGGGTGGTTTCTCTGGGACGATGTTTTTGCTGTAAAAGAGCGTCGTCCCGTACACGCCACACTGCCGGAGGGTATTGAATTCAAAGACTCGTACATATTGTCCAACTACGCTCTTGCATATATTGGAGCCAAACTTCTTCATCGCTATCCTGTAGAAAAAGCAGTAGGTGATCTTGATTACTCTCTTGTCCGTCATTCTAAAACGTGGTTGACCACCGAGGAAATATGGTACAGCGTTCGAGACGTCCAGGTAGTTGTATCTTACATTCAAGAAAAGATAGAAGATGAGGGTGGTATAAACAATATCCCTCTAACGAACACCGGTTATGTCCGTCGTTACTGTCGTGAATTCTGCTTTACCCAATTCAAAAAGGATCCAAAGCTTCAGCGTAAACTTTCAGCCAGATACCACGAGCGTATGCAGTCATTGAAAATAACATCTCAATGTGAATATGACCAGCTCCATTGGGCATTTGCCGGAGGGTTTACACACGCAGGTCCATTTCATTCAGGAAAACTTAGACATAATGTAGGTTCTGCAGACTTAGCATCTTCATATCCAGCCGTTATGGTTATGAAAAAATTTCCCATGTCCCGGGGTACATTTATTGGCAACTGCACAGAGGAAGATATTGACTTCTTAATAAGTCGTGGATATTGCGTCCTCTTCACAGTGCTATTACGGGGGTTAACCCCAAAGTTTATCTACGAGAACTACATTTCATGTTCGAGATGTAGTAGCATATCGAAAAATGCCGTGATAAACAATGGTCGTGTTGCATCTGCAGATTTTGTTCAACTTACTGTAACAGAACAAGATTGGGATATAATTAAACAGTGTTATGAATGGAAGACTGCTGATTTTTATTCTGCAAGGTTCTATGTAGCAGATTATCTTCCTCGTCCATTCATATTATCTATTCTCAAACTTTTTGGTAACAAAACATCATTAAAAGGTGTAGAGGGTAAAGAAACTGAATACATGGTTTCTAAAAATATGATCAACTCTGCATATGGAATGTCAGTAACCAACATCATTCGTGATCTCTATGAATATAGCAATGTAGAGGGGTGGCATTCTGAAGATGCAAACGTGGTTGACCAACTGCAGTCCTACAATAATAACCATAACAGATTTCTATTTTATGCCTGGGGTGTTTGGGTAACTGCACACGCTCGCCACAACTTATGGGAAGCTATTTTTGAATTCGGACCGGACTACATCTATGCAGACACGGACAGCATCAAGGGTACAAACTTCGATTTACATGAAGACTTCTTCACATTATATAATCTCGGAATTCAGAAACAGTTAAATGACATGTGTAAGACTCTCAAAATAAACAGTGCACTCTGTCACCCGAAAACACCCAAGGGGTCAACCAAGACTATTGGCATTTGGGAAATAGAAGAATCGTACAAGACATTCAAAACTATTGGGGCAAAGAGGTATATTTATGAATATGAAAGTGGTGAGCTTTTATTTACTGTCTCCGGTGTCAACAAGCACTATGGGACTCCATATTTACTCAAAGAGTTTTCGCACATCCCGGAGGGTATTGATGTGGAGCTTGCTTATAGCTCCAATCCGAATTTGGAAAAGGAGTCCAAGGCTGAATTGGAAAAAGTTGTCGAAGCACATAATAAGGGTGAGATTGATTACTCAGTCATATTTGAGAACTTCAACGACGGACTATACTTTCCGCCGGAAGCCACAGGTAAGCAGACATTAACGTATGTCGATGATCCATTTGGGGGTGAGGTAGAAGATTATATGGGGGTTAACCACCATGTTTTCGAATATTCATATATCCACATGGAGCCCCAATCATACTACATGTCAAGAACTGAAGAGTACATGAGATTTTTAAAAGGATATAGAGATGCTTCTATATAGAAAGGAGGGTTATAATGACGCTTGATGAATTTTTCAAATTGATAGATGAGAAAGAGTATACGCCTGAAATCTATATCGTAAAATTAGAATATAAATATGTATACGAAGAAAAAATAACTGTATCAAATGAGATACTTCAATTTGACCCAAGTTATCAAGGAATTACACATAGTCCGAAATATCCTTGGTATTATGAGTGTTGGTTGTGGTATACAGATTGGTACATGTGTGTAGACCCGGCTTCAGTAAAGGTATTAAAATATTGTGCATTGGAGGAGGTATTTAATGTCTGACATTGAAGCATTAATGATGTTACGTGAAAGAACTATAAATCTTGCACGTGCATTTCATAAAAAGAAAGTTGAAGCAGAGAATGATTACAAGGAGTGCATGGAACTCCTTGAAGAAATTGATGAGGAGATAAGGAGGGTTATTGATATATGATGCAGTGTGCTAAGTGCCATAACACAAATGGTCCATTCATTTGCGACGTCGATACCGGTAAATGTTTATGCGAAGATTGCTATATGTTTGAAGAGATTGTGGAAAAGTGTGTCAATCTTATCAAGATTAAGGCTCGCGGAAATGATACTTTAAGCCTGACAGCAGTTGCCACAATGGACTCAATTGAGACAGCTGTATTCGATGAACTTGGTATCCGTTGAGGAGAACAAAAATCCCCGGGTGGTGGTTAACCCCCGGGGTATTTTTATGCTTCTTTCTGACAAAACATAAGATAGTTTCTGACTATCTCACCAACATCATTGTCCTGATAAAAGACCTGATCGCATTTGTAAAATGCATAAATCTTTCTTGCCATATCATTTGGTGGGTGACACATATTTCTGATGTGATTTGGTAGCGGACTATATTGATCCGAAAATACAACATCAATATCAGGGTGTTTGATTGGACCGGTCTTCCTATGTACATATGTAAAGCAACAGTCATCAAACTGTAAGACCTCACACTGTAATATATGATCATTGAAATCGATGAAATACTTAAAGCAAATATTTTCATCTTCATAATCTCGTGGAAGATGCGGGTACAAATCTAATTCCCAAGCACCGCCGGTTATCATTGCAAGGTTTGGATTATCAAATGCAAAGTATACATCTGACTTTCTACCCTCAATATTATGATCCCGGGTTCTTTCAACGGCAACCTTTAGATTACTTTCTCCGTAGGTATAGATATCGATCTTACCAGGCTCCATATCTTCTACGTGTCCAAGTCCCATTTCTTGAAAATATGGGCAATACTTATTGACAGTATTACCAAGCATATATATTGTAACATTATTCCTCTGCCTTATAATAGTTGAAAGCACATTCATAAATAGAACAAATTCATTAGGCAAGTAACCAATTCTACTTATGAATTCGTCAAAAACAACAGTGGTAATAAGAGGGTAGCTTGTTGACTTATCGTGCTCCATTTGTGCCAATGAAAAGCCAAAGCAAAATGGTTCATTGTCAGCTACCAGCCTATCAGTATCGGGGTCTTTCTTAGCGAAATACCAGCGATCGGAGTAAAATTTGACAGTATCCCACTTACCATTTGTAGCTTTTGCGATCTCACCATTAGCAATCAAACTATCAAACAGAGTCGCACCTCTCTTGCCTTTGAAGTCCTCACGATACCTACGTAAGTAAGCTCCTTGTCCTTTACCCTCAGCGAAGTTATACACTATCTTTTTGAGGATAGAGTAGGTCTTACCATTCGAACGTTTCCCGAATATAACATTATAATGTGCCTTATATTTATCTATAATATCCACATCATAATATTCATTCTTAAGATTTTTCTCTTCCATGGTGGTTAACCCCGCTTAAGTATACTCTGCACCCTTCATTGCAAGTACATAGCTTTCACCAGAGAACTTGTTTGGGAAATTAATAACCTGCAATCGGGGGTTTGCATATACTTTAAAGAAGCTGTCATTCAGCATCAAATTAAAGTTACTTTCACTACGGGCTACAACACATTCAGTACCCAAAATTGCTTCTGAATACGTTTTAAGAACATCACAATGAGCGTAAATTCTCCAAAGATTCGTACGTATCGACTCAATCTTTGTAATAAAGTAATATCTGTGGAATTCTGCAATATACATATAGTTAACATTTGTAAGTGTACCGCTATATTCTACATTAATTTGAGGATTAACTAAATCAGTTTCCTCACGCAGGGTACCTGACAATGTCATAACAGTTGCAGGGGTCTTACTTATCTTATTTAATTCCTGCTGATTATTCATCAGCACTATATTAAATGCCATACAGTCTCCTTTCAAAAGAGTGGTGGTTAACCACCGTTATATGATAACACCAGTCTTCAAAAGTGAATATATCTCTTCAACTTCTGAACTTGTAGCAACCAATCCATTTAACCTAATATCCTCAACAACAGTATACCCAGAGAAATCACCCAACTTACCTGTCACATTACTCGGAAAACCACAATAATGTTGATAATGTTCAGGGACACTCTGACGAGGAGTAGTCAAGAAGAGATAAGGCTGTTTTACGCCAAATAAAGATGTGCTACCGGAAATTGCTCCGCTCTTTTTGTAATTAGGCTTCATACCCATTACACCTTGAACAGTTGCAGAAACCAAACTTCCTTCTGAATTTGAAACCATTGCGGCATGTTGAGCATTCTGCATTTCAGCCCCAGCCTGACTTAATTTGCCCTCCGATACTCTTGACTGAGTAAATGCATTACCTGCACTCGCGACAGCCGCGGTTGACCCCGCACTTGCAGCAGCAGTAGCAATAGATACCGCATTAGTAAACATAGCAGATGCATCTTCACTTGTAAGGGGTATCTGAACACTACAAGTTCCAGTAAACTGATAAATATCTCTACCATTTACTCTTATAATAGCAAGGCAGCTTCCACTGAGAACGTCCATTCTATAAATCAGCGTAAGCACGTTTCCGCGACATTCATCAATATCAAGTTCCTGATATCCGATGAAAGGAAGATAAATGCCAAGTTTTGAATAGGGTGAATAATCGAGAACAGTATCACTTGCAAATCCAGATGAATTCTCTCCACCTGTTAAGCGAATACTGCCCATATTGAATTCTACCCACTGCCTTGCAGCCAATGTAAGATATATACCAGTTCCAATAGGAACCTCTCCGCCAAGGTCATAACTGAACCAAGTAACTTCTACGGTGTTGCCTGTGGGCACGGTAAAAGGAACCATTGATAATGATATAAATAAATCTTCAATATTTTGCACCATGTGCTGTACAAAATTGAAGAACCCTTGTCCCCAAAGAACATCAGCCAACTTCTTAAGTTGGGCTTTAGTCGGAGTGAAAATGGTAACAAGTCCAACAGCGGTAGCACCAAAATAGGTTTCATCAGGTAGATCATCAACAGTAACAACATCGCTATCTTCAGCCCAATTCTGCTTATTAGGGTTGCCGCCACCAGGTTCTGAATATCCACCGGGGTCATACGGGTTACCCTCATCAGGAGTAAATGGTGTAACTTGTAGTTGTAATATCCAACCACCGGTGCCAACACCAAGGCTAAATACGTAATATTTACCAGAACCTGCATCGCCATTATTTCTAAGTTGAACATCAGCATTATTTGTCATATTCAACTTAATCATATCACCCCAACCAGTGAGTCGTTGAGTAAATGACCATTGACCATTATATCCATTTATATAAAAGGCCATTGCACCGCTTCCATAATCACTCATATATATCCAATACTGGTTTGATATACTTTTTGCAAGCCAAACAAAATGAATACCACCTAATCCAGGAGTAAACGCAACAATTCTTACTCCGTTTACATAATATCCTGCTTTTCCAGTACCTGCTTCCTCTTCACTTTTGTATCCATATACATTACCATTGTTATCTTCACCGGATACATTTACAAGCATCGATCCGCCGCTATGATAAAATAATAGTGATCTTTTAACCTCATATGTAGTACCTACTGTAACGTTTGAGGAATTCATTATATTCTGATCCATTACAGCAACGGAGGTATTTCCGATTTTTACATAACTTATAGTTAATGCCATACTTCCTCCTTTCTAAAGGGTGGTGGGGTTAACCACCACCCAATTTATCACGTTGAAGATTTTGTATACTGAAGAGTTAATTTGAATCCATCATTCAGTGTAAATACTGTCTCAGAATACAACTGAATATCTGTATCGGAGCATCTAATAAATTTTCCATCATAAGTAGAACCTTGTCCACCTATGAGGCTGTAAGAAATTATATATTCAATCGGTATTCCACTGTCAATAATGGTATACCACGTTGTTTTTGGAACATTAATTGTTGTGTCTGTTATAAATGTCTTCTGATACACAGGTTTTCCATCAATCCACTTACCGATTTTCTTTTCTTCGGTGGAATATTCAATATCAGAACCACCGCCCTCAATACCATCAGCGATTTCGCTAAAGTTCTTATTGAGACTTCTCATGATAAAGAAAGGGTTCTTCATACCTTTCTTAGTTGCATTTGCAAGCTGCTGAAAAGCTTCTTTAATTGTCATTTGTTACCTCCTTATAAAATAGAGGAGTGGTGGTCAACCACCACCCCTCGTTGCAGAGATCAAGCGGTCTTCTTTGCAGAAGTCCTATTAGAAGCATTGCTGTTATTAGAAGCATTGCTGGGCTCACCGAGAGTAAATACAACAATGTTCTCATTGAAGTCATTGAAGTATCCGGCATCAAACTTGTACCAGTTGTTGGTGAACTCTGCCTTAGGGTTCCAGTTGGTAGTAACTCTGCGATCAAGGTTGGTAACACCAAGAGCATCTCTGTCAAATGCGATACCAACAATATTATTGACAGTAACGCTGTTCTCAACGTCTCTCGGAGTAACGATGATCTTCGAGGTATCTGCCCAAGCAAATCCGGTACCGGAGCCCTGCCAGAAAGCAACTTCTTCAGCCTTGGGAAGCTTTACGAACTCGTTGTGATAGGTATCAGAGTAGAGATAAGCTTCTGCTGCAGCAGTGAAATCAGAGTGAAGAATGAGATGAAGTCTGTCAGCGGGAGTATGTCTGTATTTACCGCCTGCATTGAACAGGGTAGAAAGCTTCTTCATTCTTGCGATAATCCTCTTCATCTCCATAGATGCCCAACGGGTAAACTCAGGAGTAACAAGAGCATTCTCTGCGGTAACAGTGTTATCGCCGGTAGCTGCCTTATATCTGGTAACAAGATCAACATACTGAACAGGCTTGGTAGCTCTGTTATTGTATACAGTTGCGATAGCGTTGGCAAGGGTAAGCTGAACGAGTGAGTCCATCTTAACAGTCATGCCGTTACTAATAGCAGTCTCGATCATTGCGAAGAATGCCTGCAGCTGAGATGCACTTGAGAATGCACTCTTAACCTGTCTCTGTGCAAATGACATAGGAATGTCAAATGTTCTTCTCTCTGAGTAGAACTTTGCAGATACTTCAGGCTTGTAAAAGATATTAGGATCATATGATTTTCCATCAACAAGATCCCAAGAATCATTATCTTCAGCCTCAGGAAGTCCCTCATACTGAATCTTCTCAAGGATTGCACCATACTCCCAAGAGTCCATCATGACACTGGGGGTTGACCCCGTATAAGGTCTGTTGACAAATACAACCTTACCGATGTGATCAATAAGAGTCTTGACATAGTTGTCAATAAGCTTATCGTTCTCAAGAACCTCAGAACCATTCTCAACAACCTGGTTGAGATCAATGTCGGTAAGTACTTCAGTACCGGTTACTTCAGCAGTAGTCTTATTTACAATGTCTTTAATCTGTGTAATCTCCATAAAATTCCTTTCCGGTGGTTAACCACCAATCAACAATTAGGTGTAAGGTAAACAGGCAAACAACAAAATTCCGAAACATCATTTAAAATTTCATGGATATAATTCCATTTCCAGAGGGCAATTTCCTCAGCAATCTGTTTCTGACTTGTAAGGTTACCTATGTTACCAAAATGTTTTCCAGACCTATCTCTACCTGTGCTTTCGACATCGTGAGCATTCTCCGTGTCTCTTATGGTATCCACTCCAGATAAAGTATCAGTCTGAGTCGTCTGAACAGTGCCAGTGTTTTCAGTAACAGTATTTTCTGTACCCGTCATAGCATTCTGAACTGTACCGGTATTTGCGGTCGTAACCGTACCGTTATCACTTCCAGTTGTACTCTGGGTTCCAGTATTACTCTTACTATCGCTACCACCCTCAACAACGGCCTGCGTACCCGTATTGTCAATGGTCTCATCGACATTATTGGATCCGCTATCACTTGAACTACTCGTATCGCGACCCACTGCGGCAGCTGAATTAAATCCATAAAGGTTGTCTGCAGTACTGCCGGTATCGCTACTTGTAGTATCAGTATCTCTTGCTTCATGAAGATTATCTGTCCTTGTAGAAGTTCTTCCATAGGTATCAGTCTCCATGAGATTGTCAGTTCTCTGAGCAGACGAAGTGAGTGCTCTTGTTTCAAGTTCTGTCAGGTTATCTGTACGAGTATTGATAGTACCATGAGTAACTTCAGTTTCTTCTTTGGTATTATCAGTTCTTGTCTTGCTCAAAGTGTCAACTTTACCATACTCAACCGTTTTAGTATCGGTGGTTAACCCCGTAAGATCACGATCTTCCTGACTCGTATCTTCCCACTCATCAAGATAGTTATGAATAGGATCGTACTCAATGTCATAAATCTCAGCCAATTTATCCCATTTGGGCTTATAAACACCAAGAATTACGCTTGCAAGCAAGTTTAACTTTGTATCGTCCATAAGTCCCTCATCTTCACCCTGTATGGTTTCAACAATAGGACTCGGATTTTTCTTAGCGTAGTTGGCACCAAAAAGCAAATCCAACTGAGTCTTAGTGATCTCTGCTCTGAAAGTATATTCCATATGACCAAAAATACCATCAGCCAGCGGTATTATCTCTTTCATCGTCTTCGGTCTCTTCATCAGACTTTCGATCCATTCCTGAGTCGTCAATATTCTCACCTCCCTCAATTGGGGTTAACCCCGGATTATCTTTACTTTCTTCAATCTTATCTTCCAAGTCATGCAAGTCATCAGACCAGCTTATATCGTTAATCTTTGAATCAGGATTATCAGGGTTTTCATCGTTATCAGGTGTCTCTTCAGCCCCATCAGCCCCAGCACCCCCATCTGCCTCAGCTGCATCATCTGCACCAATATCGTTTCCCTCCCCTCCCTCATCGGGAACGGTGGTCGACCCCGCATCGGTGGATTCGGTGGAGTCAGTGGAGTCGGTTGCCCCATCTGCACCTGCGGGATCGGTGGTTAACCCCTGACCTGTGGTTAACCCCGGTTGTGCACCAAATGGATTATAATTTTCTTGGGGTGATCCTACAAGGTTAACAAGAGTTGAGTAAGACTCAATCTGATTCTCAAGCCATGCTGAGCTGAAGGAAACCTGTATGTCTGTTCCGAAAAGTTCATTAACTTTCTCAAGATCCTGCTTGCGACAAAGAAGCATATTGTCGCAAAGAGGAAGTAAGGCGTCCTCGTCAAGAGTTGACTCGCCTTTACCAATTGCTTCACGCTTCATATTATAGTTTGCGGATAAGCCAATTTCATTATAAAGGCTGCCCTTAAGGTACTGCTGATATTCAATGAACTGAGTTAAGTATGAACCGTTGTTAGACGGAGGAGATTGCAACTTAACACCGTCAAAGAAAGGCGACTCGCCGATGACCCCAAGATTTCCATTTTCTATTGTTTTCAGGTATTCGATCGCAGCTGCACGTTCTTTATCAGACGGTGCTGTAAGTAGTGATGTTATACGTAACATAACGTCAGCTGTTCGCAATGTTAACGTATTTTCTGCAAGTAAGAATGAATAACGGGAAATCATAGGAGCAAGTCCCTGCCATTCAGTATCATTACGGATCAAAACACCCTGTGGTTGACCACCAACTACTTCATCAGGGATTTTATCAACCGGCTGGTACTGAGCGTATAAAGGAACATTTGCTGTAAATAATTCACCGGATTTGGTTTTTATGTGCGGGTTTGAAATAATGAATTCACAAGGTCTGTAATAAACGTCCTGTGGTCCGCCACAGCTCCCATAGAAAACATAAAGTTCATCATCAACTTTTGTAATGCAGGCTATACCGTTATTGAATAGATACCTGTCAAGGATCTCATGTGGGATTGTATCGGGTAAATTCTTATACTCGAACATTCTGCACAACCTTGCAAGGAAATAACGATAATAGGCATTAGCGGATTGCTTTTTGTCTTTGACAAAGCGTTCAAAGTTCCCCGGTATTTCGAGGTGTTTGTAACTTGCCATTACTTATCTCCTTTCAACTTGGTGGTCAACCACCATTTTAGTATGTAAAACAACTGCTTAATATATGGAAATTTTTGAATTTGGGTCCTCCTTTCTGTGGAATGTTTAGGATAAATGGATCTCTGTTTTTGGGGTCAACCACCGACAAGACAGTTG
>Ga0326512_10002620_pt1 | contig 13290 bp, 12 predicted proteins | sample 1_2617_0518_D_FD_203652 | JGI IMG/M metagenome (GOLD analysis project Ga0326512, IMG submission 203652) | Bovine rumen microbial communities from UC Davis, California, United States - 1_2617_0518 | ecosystem: Host-associated > Mammals > Digestive system > Stomach > Rumen | place: USA... | reverse complement strand
ATGCCTATTGATGATGATGAACATTTTGAGTATCAAGGAGATCCTTTTGTCTATGAGGAGGAAAACTCTGTTAATATAGCAATGTGGGATCAGAAGTGGGAGGATAGATTCAAATACTATATTTCATATTTATATAAATTAGAAGTTTATTTGAGAATATTAAGGTTTAGGTTTTATAGTTTGATTGGGAAATACTAATGAAATGACAAAATTAATAACTCGTAACGGCAATATTGTCCCACCTGTAGGTCTTGGAACATTTCCATTCCAGGGGGATGAGATGTGTGAAGTTGTGTTAAATGCGTTGAAGATTGGTTATAGACTTATAGATACTTCGGATGATTATAGAGGTGAGTCTGGTGTCGGTTTGGCCGTTGATAAGTTAGCTGATATAGGATTAAACCGTGAAGATATATTTCTCTTAACTAAAGTTACGGATGATGATTCTTATGATGATGAGATACTAACAGGCATTTATTTTAATAAGAACTCAAAGTTCATGAAACGTCATTCTGTTGAAGAAATTGTAAGGGAGAAGGTGGAAAAATCTCTTTATGAGATGCATACTGACTATATTGATGCTTTGCTTATACATCAGCCATATCCTAATTATTCTGTTGAAATATGGAAGGTTTTAATTGAATTGAAAAGAGAAGGAGTAGTAAGATATATTGGAGTTTCAAATTACCAAGAACGTCATATCGAATCATTGATAAAAGAGACCGGTGTTTGTCCTGAGATAAATGAGTCTTATGCAAGCCCTGTTGGTATCAAGCAGTCGTTAGTGGATTATTGTATAGATAGAAATTGTCAGTTCGTTACATATTCTCCCTTGATGGAGGTTTCGACAGGAAAAATTACTCCTAATGATTTGCAGCCAATTATGAGTAAATATCATAAGAGCTTGGCTCAAATCGTAATACGTTGGAATATTGAACGTGGTTGTATCCCGTTGCCAAAGTCAAAGAAATTAAGTAGATTAGCTGAAAACTTTGATGTTTTTGATTTCCAGCTTACAACTGATGAAATGAAAATGATTAATACTCTTAATTACGATTATCAGCATTTCTTAGAATCGTTAATGTGTGCAGGCATATGAGCATCAAGAAAAAAGTTATATTTTATATAAATGCGCTAATACGAAGAGGTTATTGGTATAATAATGTGGCATTCCGTGATTGTAGAAAGTTCTGGAAGTACAACACGTTTAATACTGACGTGATGAATATTGGCTCATCTTCGTCAGTTTGCGCATTTAATTATGATGGATTGCCAATTAAAGGTGTAAATTTTGGTATATCGGCAAATCCTCAGTGTGCTGATATGGCTGTTCTTAAGAATTATTTTAGTTTCTTAAATCCGAATAAGAGCACAGTGATTATTGCTCTATGTCCCTTTACAGCTTTGTCTGGGAGTTATGAGTATCTACAAGATAGATATTATACGATATTAACACCTCCAGTTATGCCGGTTTTTTATTTCTGGAAGAAGCAAGAAGTAAAGACGATGATGAGGAATCCCTTGCCCTATTATCCATTAGTTGCTTTATTCTCTGATTTATGGCATATTATAAGGAAATCGTCAAAAGTCCCGACAGAGGATCAAATGATTAAAGATGCTGATATAAAGATGAAGAATTGGTTGTTTGAATTCTCTCTACAAAGCCTCTCTTCACCTTTGTCGCTTGTGAATAAGGACAATATTGAAGATGCTATAAGATTGCTGAATGAAACGATATTATTCTGCAAAGAGCATAATATAAGACCTGTTATAGTAATACCACCAATGTATCACACGCTGTCGGAGAAGTTTTCAAAACAAGATAGACATCTTCTTTTCGATTCCTTATTTGATAATATTGAAGATAAAAGTGTACAAATCCTTAATTATATGGATGACTCCAATTTCTCTAATAATCGTGAGTTATTTAAGGATAGCTTTCTTCTTAACGAGAAAGGAGCGAAGATCTTTACGAAGATCATTCTTGGCAAATTGGATTTGATATAATTCTTTTTATGAAAATAGGTGTAGTAACCCTTTGGAATGGTAATGATAACTACGGTATGATCCTGCAATGTTGGGCGTTGCAGAAATATTTGGAAAGATTAGGCCATCATCCATTTGTTATTAAATATGATGCAAAGGGAAATCTACTTAAAAGATTTCTTAAAGAATTATTGTTCATTCTCAAAGTTCCTTTTGATGAAAAACAACGAGAATGTTATAGGCAGCGTAGATATAACGAAGAAAAAAATAAACTAAGAGACTTTGATTCGTTTAGAAAGAAATATCTGCGTTTTTCGAATCTTACTTATTATTATGTTGAAAAGTTGAAGATATTTCCTCCAAATGCAGATTGTTACATTTCAGGAAGTGATCAAATATGGAGAGGCTCATTGCGTTATAAAAATATTAAAGGTTATTTCCTTGATTTTGGGCCAGACTCGGTACGTCGTATATCTTATGCTCCCAGTTTTGGGATGAGTAAATATTATGAGGGTGAAAATAATCTGTTGGCCAATGCTCTAAAAAAATATGATGCTATCTCATGTAGGGAATATGATGGGATAGCCATTTGTAAAGATGTGGGATTTGATGCTATAAAAGTTGAAGACCCAACATTATTACTTGAAAAAAAAGAATACGAAGAGCTTTGCTCCCCGATTTCTAAGCGAGATTATATTTTTATATATAGTCTTAATATAACAGAACCCTCTCAGATATTTTGGGATGAACTGAAACAAATAGGAAACAACTACGACTTTATTGTAACACCAGCGTCAGGATATAACCCGAGTAGAGAGATTTTTGGTGATAATATTTGTTATTATTATGCAACTCCACAAGAGTGGTTGTCGCTTGTAAGAGGAGCGGACATGGTTGTAACCTCATCGTTTCATGGAGTTGTGTTTTCAATAATCTTCAATGTTAGGTTTTCTTATGTTCCATTGAGTGGTGAGATTGCTACGGCAAATAATAGAGTTACTGATTTACTCCATAATCTTCAAATGGATTTCGCAATTGTAGATAGTGGAAAAGACTATTCTAAGCTCTTGGGAATGGATTATCAATGGGAAAGAGTAAATAAAATGAAGGGTCAGCTTATCAAACAATCATGCGATTATCTTGACCGTGCTTTAAGCGAGGGATGAATAGAGCTCTTATGAAAGTAACACATGTGTTCTGGTCGTTAGGTTATGGTGGCATTGAAAGTATGCTGGTAAATATAGCTAATGAACAGTCTAAAATGGGAGCAAGCGTCTCAATTGTCATTATAAACGACTTTTGTGTAAAAGAATTGCTCTGTAGTCTAGCTGATCAGGTTCTGTTGGTTATGATTGGTCGTAGATCTGGTTCAAAGAGCCTTTCTTTTATTGGTAGATTTAATAAAGAATTAGATAAATTGCAACCCGATGTGATTCATTTGCATGATAGTACGCTCTATAATTTTCTCAACTCAAGTTGGCGAAAAAGTAAATCGTGTGTTGTTTGTAGCACACTACATGCCATGCCTGATGGAGTTGGTGGTGTGGCATGGTCTATAGGGCGTTTGGTACAGCATATGTTATTGCATCAAGGAGGAAATGTGATGAATTTAAACCGCGTTCAGCATGTGTTCTCAATTAGTTGTGCTGTAGCAAGAGCTTTAAAGGATGAATATGGAATTGCCTCAATAGTCGTGAAAAATGGTATATATACCGACAGATTCTTAAAACGTGAAAGGGTAATGGCTAAAGATGTGTTCAAAATAATACAAGTAGGAAGACTGGTAATAGAAGAGAAAGGACAGGATTTGTTAATTGAGGCAGTTGGGAAATTGAACACATTAGGCCTTAAATGCCATGTGGATTTTATAGGTGATGGTAAATCTCGAAATATGCTGGAGTCTTTATCAAAGAAACTGGGATTAAGCGATTTAGTTTCTTTTTGTGGTATACAATCGCAAACTTATCTTATGGAACATCTTCGAGATTACGATCTTTTTGTACAACCTTCACGAAATGAAGGCTTTGGGCTTACTGTTGCAGAAGCGATGTCAGCCCAAGTCCCAGTGTTGGTGTCTTCTGGGCAAGGCCCTGAAGAGGTAACCGAAGGTGAACGTTATGGGTGGGTCTTCGAATCCGGTAATGTGGATAGTTTGGCTATGCGGATAAAACATATATATTTGCATTATGCTTTATGCTTAGAGAAAGTTGATGCTGCTCATGAGTATGTTTCAAAGAATTATGATGTTCGAATAACTGCGCGCAATTATCTGGATAGTTACCGAGACTAGTTTGACTTATGCTTTTGGGGATTCTTTTAGTCACTATTGTTCTGGCAATTCTTTCTCAAATAGAGGACGGCTTATACAATGATTTTTTCTTTGTAGTGGCGGTTTCTGTTCTGGTGCTTTTTTGTGGAATGCGCGATCCGTTCTTGTATCCGGATATGGGAAATTACTATGATTATTTTGTAGGAGATGTTGGTGATTTAGATGAAAACTTCGGTCTTGGATATTCTATACTAACCTACTCCTTCAATTTATTAACAGGCTCGTTCTTCTTATTTCTTCTTGTTATTTCTACATTTACAATTACTTCTTATACCATATTTATTAAGAAATATTCGCCTTATATCTGGCTTTCTTTGTTATTGTATTTGTTTATAAATTACTATCCGTCTTTTTTTCTTCTTAGACAATATCTTGCAATGGCCGTCTTTTTGTTTTCAATTAAATATATAATATGTAGGGATGCTCTAAAATTCGGTATTATTAGCATCGTTGCTATATCATTACATCTTTCTGCCGTTGTTGTTGTGCCTTTATACTTTTTGTATGGATTGTCTTTGACAACAAAAAATATGATATTGTTGGCTTTCGGCTCTCTTTTGTCGATTCTTTTTTTTATGAAATTTGCAGATATCGTTAATTTGTTTTCAGCATATTATGCACTTTATTTTGAATCTGAAAATGAAAGCGTAGCCTGGCAACGTGCTTTAATGAAGATTTATATAGCTATATTGTACGTATATGTTGTAGGGCGGAATTGTTATAATGAAGGTATTAACAGGGTTGTTTTTTATGCAAATTTACTCAATGTTATTATTTGTGTAGCAGCTATGAATATGAATGGTGTATTTCGTCTGAGAGAATATTTTGCTTTTGCTGATTTCATAGGTGTACCAATTATTATAGAAGAAATTACATATCAAAACAAATGGAAACAGTTCTTATTATATGGTATGGTTTTTATCTATATACTTCTCCTATTTGTTGCATTTTGTAGTTTTATATTTAGTGACAATATGAATAACGATTATCGTTTCTTCTGGAGTGGCGAGGATTATTGGATGTTAAAATAGCTATTTTATGTGTGGTATTTACGGTTCGACAATAAAATATAATGATAAAGTCATCAAAGATAAGCTATTAAGAGTTGTATTCCGAGGACCTGATAATGTGTCATTTAAGAGATATAATTCTGATGGTAATAGTGTTATATTGGGTCATAATAGACTTTCTATAATAGATTTGGATGCGCGTTCAAATCAACCATTTGATTACAATGATTCTTTGAGTATTGTATTTAATGGTGAAATATACAATTATAGGGCGTTAAGTAAAGATCATCTCAATGATGTTAAACTAAAGACAAATAGTGATACCGAGGTGATATGTGCTATGTATGAGAAATATGGGGTCAGCTGTGTGAAGTTCTTTAATGGCATGTTTTCTTTTGTTATTCTTGACAAAAAGGCAAAGATCTTATATGGGGCCAGAGATAGACTTGGCAAAAAGCCCTTTTATTATTATCAATCAGACAAAGGATTTGAATTTTCTTCGCAGTTATCCCAAATACAGGTTGGCAATGACTTTACCATTAATTCTCAAGCTCGTCTTTTCTTCCTTATAAATGGTTGTATACCAGATCCATTGAGCATATATAATGAGGTTAAAAAATTAAGTCCTGGTCATTATTTTGTTTACAATTTAGAAGTGAAAGAATTTAAGGACTATGAATACTGGAATCTGTTTTGTAATTCAAATCAGTTTGATTGTCCAAAGACTTATAAAGAGGCCAAAGAAAAAGTTAAAGAACTACTTGATGATGCAGTTTCTATTCGTTTGAACTCTGATGTACCTTTAGGTGCTTTTTTGTCAGGGGGAATAGATTCTTCTTTGATTTCTGCTATAGCTCTAAAAAAGAGACCGGAATTAGTCTTGTATAATATAGGTTTTAAAGAAAAGAAATATGATGAATCCTTATATGCTCAGATTATTGCTAATTCTTTAAATGCAGAATTGGAGACAACATATTGCGATACGGAAGAAATGTTTGACATGCTGTCTAACTACTGCTATTATTGGGATGAACCTTTTGCAGATGTAAGTCTCATACCAACAAGTTTAGTTTGTAAGAAAGCTCGTGAGCATGTAACGGTAGTACTTGGTGGAGATGGTGGTGATGAGAGCTTTTATGGATATAATTCATATCGTAGTTTTGTTTTAATGCATCAGGCTTATCGTTTTCCACGAATAGTAAAAGTGGCATATCACTTGTTTAAGCCTATCAATTCATTGAGACGATTCACAAATAGAATGAGATTTAATGACGAATATGAAGCTGTGTTGTCGGGTAGTCGTCAATATTATGGTGCAGAGCGATATAGTGATATTGCTGTTATGAAAACTGCACCTCATTCAGAACTATTAAATCCCATGAGGGGGAAATATTCAATTTCTGACTATATGATAGCTACTTATCTAAATGATGATATAAATACTAAAGCTGATAGGGCTGCAATGAGATTTAGTCTTGAATTAAGAAGTCCGCTGATGGATTATCGTTTAATTGAATTTAGTCGTTTATTGCCATATGATTATTTGTGGGACCGTAAATTAGGTGGGAAACGAATTCTGAAAGACATTTTGTCAGAGTATGTTCCTTTCAAGTTGTTTATGCGTAAAAAAATGGGGTTTAGTGCACCTGTAGAAAAATGGCTTAGAGGAGAACTAAGAGATTCTTTTATGGAGAGTCTTTCCTATGATAATGTCAATGCATATATCCCTGAATTGGATCCTGCAAAAATAGGTGTCTTATGTAAAGACTTCTTGAATGGCAAAGATGTTTTGCCAAATAGTTTGTGGACAGTATATTCTTATATTCAATGGATAAAATCTGTGTCATAATAGAATGAAGATACTAATTATTCATTACCGATATTACATTACTGGTGGCCCTGAAAGATACTTGTTTAATTTGAAACGAGCACTTGAAGATAGGGGACATCAGGTGATTGTTTTTTCAAGGAAGTTATTCCAGAATGAAGATAATGAATACAAAGATTATTGGGTAGATAATATTGGGAAATCAAATTCTATATATTATGCAGATACAAAAAAGACAATAGGAACTTATTGCGATATGCTTTTTCGAGAGTTTTATTCTCTAAAGTGTAAAAAAGCAGTAAAGAGATTGATTCGGGATACACATCCAGATATTTGTTATTTAATGGTTTATAAAGGTGTCTTCTCTCCTAGTGTCATTAATGCATGTAAGGAAATGAATTTGCCTGTTGTTAATAGGATATCTGACTATAATCCGATGTGTGGCGCATGTTCTTTATATAGAGATGGCCATTTTTGTAAGGATTGTTTTAGAGATAATGATTGGAGTTGTTTGAAGCACCGATGTGTAAAAAATAGTTTCTATTTATCAACAGCTAGATATTTATCCATGCGTCTGCATTCATGGATGAGGGTAAACGATAAGATCTCTGCATTTGTATGTACGAATGGGTTTATGAAACAGATGCTTCTGGAGAGAGGTTTGGCCAAAGAAAATAAAATACATGTAATCCCTACTTTTTTTCATGAGACAGAAAAACTAACTAGTGTCAGCAAAGCTTTTCCTGATTTTGAGAATGGATTACGTTTGCTTTATATCGGTAACATAGACGAATCGAAGGGTATATACGATTTGCTAAATGCACTCAAAGTATTAGTGAAAAAACATCAGAATCTTCATTTAGATATTGTTGGAGGATTACATGGTGAAGAAAATTCAAAAATGGAGTCATTTATAAAGTTGTGGGGATTGACGAATTATATAACCTTTCAACCATTTAAACATGATGGGGATGTGTTTGACTATTATCTTAATACACATGTGACAATTATACCTGCACGATGGTCTGAAAATCTACCAAACACGTTGATTGAGTCTTTGTATTTCCACCGACCTGTTATTGTCCCTAATAGTGGCTCCTTCCAATTTACAACGGACGAAAGTGTTGCTTTTAGATATAAATCACAATCAGTTGATGCTTTGATAAAGATACTAATGGATATAGTTGCTAATCCTGAAAAGTTGAGATTGAAATCTGATAATTGCGCTTGTTTTTTCCAGCAACATTTTTCAGAAGAAGGACATCTGAATGAATTAATAAACTTATTTAAACGAACCATCGAGAATGAGGATATTTGAAATAGGTACAGGTTATACTTCCATCCCAGCCAGAATGGGGGCTGCTACGGAGATCGTTGTAGAGGAACTTACACGTTCAATGATAGGGTTGGGATATGACGCTACAATTCTAGACATAAAGGACAGAAAACGATCTCAGACAGATTTGCCTATTATTGAAGTTTATATGCCTCAGTTTTTTTCAACAAGGAATGTGGTCAAGTTAGGTCTCGTCCACAAGTTGAAAAGGGTTTTGTATTCTATATCATTGAGTATAAAATTAAAGAATCTTATAAAAAGGCTTCCTGCAGATACTGATTATTTCCTTCATTTCCACAATCAATATAATTTGTTTTTCTTCTATTTGCTAGTCCCAAAGAATTTGATTAAACGATGCAAGGTTGGATATACAGTACATAGTCATATTTGGTTCGGAGAGTGGAATACAATAAAAAGAAAAGTGCTCGTTAGTAATTTCCAAGAAATCTATTGCTGCAAACATGCTGATAAGGTTTTTGTTTTAAATGAAGTTGTTGCTCGAATGCTTACTGATTATTGTAATGTTCCAAGCAGAAATATAAAGTTGGTGATCAATGGTGTAAATGTCAATACTTATAACGAAAATTCTGCTGATTTAATTAGAATAAAAGAGATAAAAAAGAAGTATAACCTCGAAAATAAAAAAATAGCACTGCAAGTAGGGTCAGTCTGTGAAAGGAAGAACCAACTGGGAACATTATTATTGTTGACTCCTGTTATGCGTAATTATGAAGATATAGCTTTTGCTTATGCCGGTGGTATTATTGATATGGAATACCAGCAAAGGATAATAAGCTATGCGCGTGAAAATAGTATAGAAGATAGAGTTGTTTACTTGGGAGAAATTTCTCCTGGTGAAGAATTAAATATTATGTATACTATGTCCGATGTGTGCTTTATGAATTCACGTTCTGAGGCCTTTGCATTGGTGATTGCCGAAGCATTGTCCATTCCGCGGCCAATTTTTATAAATGAGGAAATCATGAATAGTTTGCCTTTCTTGTTGGATCATGAGGGCGATGGCATTATAAGGATACGGGATTCTTTTGAGAAGGACATTATAAACCTCTTCAAAGATAGTGTTTTTTTTAATAAAATGAAAGTAAGTGGACGAAGCTTTATTGTTAATGAATATAGTTGGGATAAAGCCGCCATAGATTATCTAAATACGATTAAGAGCTTATGGGAGCAATAAAAAGATTAAGGAGTATTGTCCTGTTAAAAATTGCAAGAAATGTATCCATACCTAACATGGTTAGGTTGTACCTTGTAAAGTGGGGTGGTGTACGGATTTCTGATGTGCATAATTCTTATATTGGTGATTGCGTTGTTTTTGATACATTATTTCCAGAGCAGATAACAATTGGTAATCATGTGCATATTACTTCTGGTTGTAAAATATTGACTCATTCACTTGAAACTTCGAAACCTGGTATTAGCTGGAAAAAAACAAAAGTAATTATAGAAGACGATTGTTTTATTGGTACTAATTCTGTCATCTGCAATAATGTAGTTATAGGTAAGAATAGTATCATTGGTGCAGGCAGTATTGTGACGAAAAGTGTTCCGCCAAATGAAATATGGGCGGGTAATCCTGCTAAATTTGTAAAGAATAGAACGATTTAAATAGATTTTTAATAATTATGATGAAGAAAATTTATATTGCTGGATGCGGTGGTATGCTGGGAGAGGCATTCTACCAACAATTTAAAGATGAGTATATTATTAAATGTACTGATAAAGATGTGAATTCTGAGTGGTTGTCCTTTCTAGACTTTCGAGATTATGATGCATATCGAAAAGATGTTGAAGAGTTTCATCCAGATTACTTATTTCACTTAGGAGCGTATACAGACTTGGAGTGGTGTGAGCAGAATGCAGATGAGGTGTATTTGACGAATACACTATGTGTGGAGAATGCTGTATATATTGCAAATTCATTAGATATTCCTCTACTGTATATTAGTACAGCTGGTATTTTCGATGGAAAAAAGAATCTCTATGATGATTGGGATCAACCCAATCCCCTTGGTGTTTATGCACGCTCAAAATATATGGGTGAGCGCTTTGTTGTTGAAAACGCAAGACGCTATTTGGTTTGTCGTGCAGGTTGGATGATGGGAGCTGGTCCAGAAAAAGATAAAAAGTTCATCCAGAAAATAATGAAGCAAATAAAGGATGGGAAGAAGGAACTTTATGTAGTTGATGACAAGGATGGCACTCCCACTTATACTCAAGATTTTGCAAAGACAGTAAAGAACCTCATTAAGAAGGAATATTGGGGACTTTATAATTGTGTGTGTGGTGGTCAAACCTCAAGATTTGAGGTTTGCCAGGAATTATTAAAGGTACTTCATTTGGAAAATGCTGTCAAGATAAATCCCGTTAGTTCTGATTATTTTGCCAAAGAATATTTTGCTGAGCGTCCTGACTGTGAGCGATTATGGACGAGAAAGTTAAATATTCGTGGTGTAAATGCCATGCGTGACTGGCGAATATCTTTGAAAGATTATATTGACAATTATTATAAGGGATATCTCGATTTATAAAATGGGTATAAAAAATTGTGAGCTGAGAGTTTCTATAATAGGGACAAATGGAATACCTGCTTGTTATGGAGGCTTTGAAACATTAGCAGAGAATCTTTCAAAGCATTTGGACTCCCAAGTGAATCTTACAATCTTTTGTTCTAAGTTACAAAAGAAATATCATTATTTACCGGGTGAGAGATATGGTAATACAACGCTTGTGTATTCAAGATGGGAGGCGAATGGTTTTCAGTCTGTTATATATGATTGCGAATCACTAATACGTTCATCAATTAAAGATGATGTCATTATTTATCTGGGGCCAGTTTCTGGTTTTTTGATTCCTCTTTTAAGGTTTCTTGGTTGTAAAAAAAATATAATTGTTAATCATGGCGGCCTTAATGAGTGGGAGAGGGAGAAAATGTCCTTTTTTGAAAGAAAATTAATGAAATTTGGTGCTAAATGTGCAGCAAGGTATTCTTCGACAAATATCGTTGATAATAAATTATATCGTGATAGTATAAAAAAGTTGTTTGGGGCAGATTCCATTGTAATACGCTATGGAGGGAATCATGTAAAAAAGACAAATATTGATAATGAATTATTGGCAAAATATCCTTTCTTAAATCATAATTACGCGGTGAGCGTGTCCAGAGCACAGATAGACAACAATCTTCATATATTGTTAGAAGCTTATTCAAATATGCCGCAACATACATTGGTACTTATCTCTAATTGGAATATTTCAGATTATGGAAGGAAATTGAAGTCTCAATATGGCCACAAATATTCAAATATCATCATACTTGATGCTATCTACAATCAAAGAGAGATAAATGCTATTAGGGGAAATGCAGAGTTCTATATTCATAGCCATTCTCGTTGTGGTACAGCTCCATCACTTTGTGAGGCTATGTTTTTGGGACTTGCTATTGTTTCTTATGATGTTCCTGTAAACCATGAGACTACACAAGAAAATGCACTTTTTTTTAAAGATGTTAATTCTTTGATGAATGTGGTAAATAATCTAACTCCAGAAAAAGTTATGGAATTGGCATATGCATCAAGCCAAATAGCTGCGAAAGAGTATAATTGGAAACACATTGCAGATCAATATCTCGAATGCATAAATAATTGGGGATATCGACGTCAATCAAAATAATATATGATAGTTAATCGTATTCCATTATTATATTAGTTAATGTATGCTTATGGATAAGGATAAAATTAAACAACAAGAATGCTCTAATGATGGGCAGAGTATCTTTTTATATTTCATTCCTATGGTTGGAGTTTATGCTGCTTATGGCCTTTCTGCCTATTATACGACATTGGTGACGAATCCATATTTGTCGTATTCTAATGAGGTGGACATGCCCGTTGCGCTACTTACACGAGATCAAATTAAGTATATGAGAGGAAGTTTGTTGAAGTTAGAGCACGTTACTAATTTATATTATCATTTTCATATGCGATTGGTCATAGGAGATTCTGGATATGAAAAATGGCTAAAACGAACATTCCCACTGTTTGTGTGTAACGATGGTCTAAAATGATGAATATGGATAATAAACTGATAGGGATCTTGGTCTTTGCTGTTGCACTGGTCACGTCTTTTTGGGTTTTTCCCCGTGCCCTTAAGTTTTCCTGGCGGCATGATATTTTGGATGCTCCAGATGTAAGGAAACTTCAACGCAGGCCAGTTCCTGTGTTTGGTGGCATTGTGGTTTTTTCGGGTATCTTAGCAGGAATGATCGTGCTTCAATTGTTTATACCAAGTGATATATTGATGTGGGGTGTTGTGGCTATGAGTGTCATGCTGGTGATAGGTTTCTGTGATGATGTAAGAGGGCTACCAGCCTTTACCAGACTAATCGTAGAGATTTTATTAATAGGTGGTTTTATCTACTTTTCTGGTATTTTTATTGACGATTTCCATGGTTTATGGGGAATTCATGATATCCCGAAGGAAATTGGAGTGCCGCTATCGATATTTGTAGGTGTCGGTCTTGTTAATGCAATTAATATGATTGATGGTGTGGATGGCTATTCAAGTGGTTATGTCATGATGGCTTGTTTCTGTTTAGCCGGTGTGTTTTGGTCGGTATGGGACATTAAAATGGTTTGCGTAGCCTTGATATTAATTGGAGCCATAATACCTTTCTTCTTACATAATGTTTTTGGTGAAAGATCGCGAATGTTTATTGGCGATAGTGGAACGATGATGTTAGGTATGTTGCTTGTTGTCATGGCATTCTATTCATTGTCGAGTA
>Ga0326512_10002618_pt1 | contig 13304 bp, 22 predicted proteins | sample 1_2617_0518_D_FD_203652 | JGI IMG/M metagenome (GOLD analysis project Ga0326512, IMG submission 203652) | Bovine rumen microbial communities from UC Davis, California, United States - 1_2617_0518 | ecosystem: Host-associated > Mammals > Digestive system > Stomach > Rumen | place: USA... | reverse complement strand
GAAAAATTATCTGATTCTTCAAATCGAATCAGTAACAAAAATAGGAACGCCCCCGTGAGGGGGAAAGGGGTTTAATATTCAATCCGTTCTAGATCGTAGGGGTTGATAACCCCGATAAAGTGATGATCTAGGTAAAGGTTAAGTCTTTCGTTTCTTATAACTTCGTAATCATCGAACATAATAATGCACGATGCCATACTAATCGAATATAAGAAACCGTTATAACTCAACACCGTATTGGAATGGGTTAGATGGTTTTCTAATGCTATCGTAGTATGATAATTCATATTTCTAATCAGTTCTTCTAATTCTGTTGGCTTCATTTTAGACACCTCTTTTATTCTTCATTTTCGGGTTCTTCTTGGATAGTTACCGACTGAATAACTACCCATTCGGTCATAACGGAAGTACGCCCCATAAGGGTTACGTCCCCCCTCTTGCTTAACCAAATAGTTCTTAGATAGTTGGTTAAGGCAAGATCGAATTCGTTAAAGGTTTTGGGTAAGGATAGATAACCGCCCTTAACCGCAAATTCGTTTAAGATCGTTCCGTTGAGTATGTACGCCATATTAGAACCGTCCTTTTGTTCTTATGTATAGGTAATAGTTATAGGTATATAAATATAACTGAAAACGCTATCTAGGAATACTAACTAAAATTTGTCATTTTTCTTTAAAATTTGCGATTTTTCACATAAAGTATATAAGGCAAGACATATTATCTTTACTTAGGAAACGGACGAACCGCCTTAATGGATGACGTGAGGACACGTTGGAAGATACGCACGTCATTAATTAGTTAATTAGTACCGTCCCGATTAACCATTTAGGCGTGTCCGTTTTCCACTTTTGAAAGTGATTATATGAAGATCAAGATAAGGAAAGAACAGTTTGATAAGTTGATTGACGGTTTAAACGAAATGATTACTAGCGAATTGAATCAAATTAAAGCCAACATCGATATTAATAACGATGGGTATGTTGAGTTTAAAGAGTTCAAAACGTGTATCAAGATCATCATTAAAGGATTGAAAAAGGCGATTAGGGGTTTAAGATGACTGATGAAAATAAAGAACCGTCCATAACTGAACTTATCGAAAAACTTACTGAATCTCAAAAGCGTATTGAAGAACTTGAAACATCGGTTAAGAGTTTTGAGAATACGATTAAAGATAAGGATAAGGCCCTTACCGATAAGGAAAATGAGTTAACCAAACTTCAAAAGATTCTTGCTAAGAATTTCGTAGCAAGTAAAGAAAAGGGCGAAAGCGACATAAAAGAAACGTCTTTTGCGGATGCTTATAAGCAAGCGATAAAAGACAATATGAAAAAGGAATGATAAAATGGTAAACTACGACTTGGAATTTAATACAAGTGGAAAGTTCCCCACCGATTCTAACTTTTGGAAAGATTACGGCGCAACTTTCGTTAGTGGCGATGGAATAACCAACGGTTTCAAAACCGTTCTTGGGGAACAGGTGTTTAGGCCGTTGGGCGATGTTAGGACACCTTTCTATAACAAATTTGCTGGCCGTCCTCTTAATGCGGGCGATGGATATAAGGAAAGGGCAATTTTCAAGAACAAATCTAGGCACTTTAAACCCAAGGCAACCGCCGAAGATGATCTCGGTTATACTGATTCCGAGGGCTTGGAAGTTACCTATAAACTTGATGTTGAGGGTTGGATTAAGGCAACTATTCCTAGTTCCCTAAAAACCGTTGAGATGATGCTTAAAGAGGGTTCGGTAGGGGAACTTTCTAGTCTTCTTGTGGATAATGTCCTTAAAACCTATCAAGCCGATATGGAAAGCATAATTGCCAAGAAAACCGTTAGTAATATTAAGTCTGAACAGGCAATCGATTTTACCGATGGTGTAGAAGCGTGGAAAACTATTAACCGTCTTGCTATTCAGTTTATGGGCGATACCGTACACTATAATCAGTTGACGGAAGAACAGAATTCCAAGTTGAGGAAAACAGGCGGTAAGGTGTTATGCTTTATCGATGCGATTACTTATGAAGATATGGTTTCTAGTTTCGCTAGTCTTCCCAGCCCCGATTATATCAATAAGTACGTTGAATATGTGCCCGTTATGGATGGGCTACCTACCCCTCTTACAACCGCCGAATTTAATGCTGGAACGGGATCAGATGCAAGCGGAACGGCTATAACTTGGGACACCCAGCCCAAAGCGATTAATAAACCTAAGCCCTTAGCAATTCTTATTACTGATGATGCGGTTGAATATAGGCCGTTGATGGGAAGTTATAGAATTAACATTAGTAAGAACGGGGCTGGCGATTTTGAGGTTGAACACCTTTTGTTTAGGGGTTCTCTTAAAGCCGTTTCGCCTTTCGCCGATGCACTTAGGCTTAATCAGTCTGAATAAGGGGGGCTTTAATGCCCCCCAAAAATAATTTTGAGATATGCCCTTATCAAGATAAGGAATGTCCCAAGATTAACAATATAGAAAACGATCTTAACTTTTTAAAGAAAATGGTTTTTCAAAATCAAAAGATTCTATACATCGTTATCGGAATGATAGCGGTTAATTGGGGGGTTCTCTTATGGTAACAGTAGCATTATTTTCTAGTGTTCCGTTCAACAATGGTTCGGTAATGTCGAACTTCTTAGATAATGCAAGCCAGCGGGCATATTTTGATTCATTACCCAAGTTAACTTTTACCGATGTTAGATTTAATGGGTTGAATCAACCTATTCTTTTAGCGATACCCTTAGATAATCTTTTTGAATATGTTTATGGTTATATCGAATTCTTTAATGACCCGTCCCACCGTAGGGTTTATTTTTCAGTAGATCATTTTGAGATGGAAAGAATAGATAAGACTTATCTTTATTTCAATATTGATTATTGGGAAACATACCGTTATCAGTCTAAAACCAATGGTAATAAATGTAAATTGGCACGGGCGCATATTTCAAGATGTTCATTAGATATAGGTTGTCGGATAAAACGCCCCTATACACCCCAAGCAACCAATCAAAAAGTTCTTAGGATGTTCCAAACGGTAGCCCAAGATCATACTAAGCACGTTATATTTACTTATCACTCAAATGCAAGTAATAAAAATTGGATTTATATAATGGACACAACCGCCGAAATTAACGATTTAATAGGTTTCGATTTTAGTCGTTGTGATTCGGGCGATGTTAATAATCAAAATCAAGCGGTCAAAATTGATCCCTCAAATATTATCGGTTGTTGGGTTGACCCATTCGGGGGTTCTTGGTGGATAACTAAATTCCGTGAAGTTTGGACGGAAACCGTTAACAGTATAACTAGAAAATTATACCGTTGTGAACTTGGGGATTTTAACGCTAAAACTCAATCATCTATAACTTGGAATATTCCCGAATTAGTTAATTATAACGAATCAAAAGAACAAATCGGATTAACCGATATGTCGGGTAATCTAATATGGGTTACTGATGGTTTTCATTATGACGGAAATATACAATTCAGTTTAAACATTACAATGACAACCGCTAGATGGTTCGTTTATATTTATCGTAATGAAGTTATGACAAATGGGGAATGTCGTGCTACTATTCCGTGTGAACCGATGGATATATTTTCAGATACCTTTACTAGTTATGCTATCCAGCAAAGGCCATTTATCGAAGAACAACGTGCTATTCAAAAGAACCAAACCGCAATTAACAGTATTGCTGGGGTTGGTAGTTCCGCTATCGGCGGGGCGGTTGCGGGTTCGATGGTTGCGCCTGGGGTTGGAACGGTTGCGGGGGCTATCGGCGGGGCGGTTTCCTCATTGGTAGGAACGGCGGTTAATTACGGTACAACCGACATATTCAATAAACAATATCAAGAATCAGAGGATAAGCAAGCGTTAGTTCAGACAGATAATTTAAGATTTGAGGGTTCGTCAATCGGGGATTATCTAAGGGATTTTTGCGGTGTATCAGTTATTAAAATCGAATCAGACGATTATAGTTTTAGGGCTTATGGAAACGATGTTAACACTTTTGGATATTATTATAATACGGAATATCCCGATCTTGATGCACTTGTAACTAATAATATTTCCTTTAAGATTACTTGCCAATGTGAAGTTGAGAACGTCCCACGGATAGCGGAACAGTCAATTAAGGCCCGTTTGAGTAGTGGCGTAATATTCATTAGGCCCAATATAGAATAAGATCGTGTTTTATTTGTAGATTTGAAAAATCCCCATAGATGGCCCTAGAAAGCCGTTTATGGGGATTTAGGGTTTATAGGTATAGTTGTTTGGATTATATCGGTGTTATCGGTTTCTGACCGTTAGAAACGAATGAAATTTTAGTATATAAAGACTTTAAATAGTGTTTTCGGTTGGTATTAAATATAGAATGAAATTCCTAAAATGGTTAGGTTTTCCAATTTGTAGAATTTGAAATAAAAAGTGTTACAAAATAACACGAATAAACTTTTTAGTAACACCCCGATTTTTAGGGGAAGTAACACATAATAACACGATTAATAAAATAGGTGTTACCGTGCTAGAATGGAAATTAAGAGATTGGTTAAGGGGTAGCAATTTTAAACCCGAAAATGTTACTAAGGCATATTACTTTTCTAAGATCAGTAGGTTAGCAATTAATCAATTCAAGTGGGAAGTTAGCGAACTACTTAACCCCGAAGTAATAGAAAAATATCTATGGTTAGATGGTAGGGTTGCCATTTGGAAGAATCCTATTCTTGGATGGGTTGTTACTAGATGCGAAGAAGTAGGTTTTGACATTAACGGATTTGCTAACCAATGGAAACCCGTATTTGATAAGTTCAATAGTGATTTGCCGATACCGTCCGTTATGGGTGTAGATGATGATATAGTTGTTATCTACGATATACCTAACAGAATGTTCGTATCTAATATTTGCTCATTTTGGGTTAATGAAATTGCCGATATTAACGAAACGATCAAAACCCAAGTATTTAATCAGAAAGCCCCTTTAATAGTTGTTGCTAAGAATCCTAGGGAAAAGGACAAGTTGAAAAATGCTATTGTGGATATTGCTAATAATGTTAAGGCGTTAGTTCTTGATACCGATATTAGACAGGATGCGAAAGCCCTTAACATCGAAAGTCCGTTTAATATTGCGGATTTGCAAGCATATCTTAAAACGAAAGAATCGGAAATGCTGGAATATTTAGGGATTGATAGTCAATCAAGTTTTCAGAAAAAGGAACGGCTTATAACCGATGAACAGGAAAGCAATAATCAAACCCTAAGTTATCTTATAGCGGATAGGTATGAAAGCCGTTTAAAGGGTTGTGAGAAACTAAGGGAAAAAGGATTAAACATTACTGTAAGTCTGACCGTCACTCAAAACCCGAATGAACCAACTGATAAAGAGGAAGATCAAGATGGAACTACTGAAACCAATTAAATCCATTATCGGGGAAGATGAACCTTATTATTCTCTTTATTACCGTGATATACCCGACGGATTCAGAATAAGCGATATTGCCACTAAAAGCGGTTTGGAATATATCACGCCCTTATGGAATGAATTAGTCAATTTTGCGGAAAGGTATTATGCCGATTTTGAAGTAAACGCTAGAACGGTTAAAGACTTCTTTAACAACATTCAGTTAGATTATGATGAATATATTGATGTATTGGAAAACAAATTAAAGAATCTTGCATTAGTTGAGTTTTCAAAAGGCCAGCGTATAACTAGAACCAAAACGGGAACGAATGAAGAATCTAATACCGATTCTAAAACACGTTCCTTTAATGGAACTAGTACGGAAAATAACGATGATACAACGGAACAGATCAATTTAGCGTTTGCTAGCGCAAATGAAAACCCATCAAATAAAGAAGTTTTTGATGGTTCTAAATCGGTTAGTGATTCGGGTTCAGAAACCAATAACGGAACGATGAACAGAACGGGCGAAATGTCCGAAAATGAAACAACGATAATAGATAGGTTTGAGGGGGAAAACCCGATTGATTATTACGAAAGAATAGTTGAGATTTACCCCAATATCAAAACTGACTTTATCGAAATTTTCAAAAACTCTTTTATCTTAACGGAAGTGTTAATATGGTAATAGTTGAACCTTTATTTTATCAGAAAACAACCGCATTTAAAGAACGGGTACAATTTTTAAATAAAATTAATGAAATTATTGAAAAAATTAATAATGGTGAAATTGGAATATCAGAAACAGAAGTTAGAGAAATTATAACAACCGAACTTTCAAATTATTATACAAAAGAAGAAATTGAAAATAATTATGCGACTATCGAAGAAGTTACAACCGAATTTAATAATAAACAGGATAAAATTAACGTTATAGCCCCGTTGAATTTAGAAAATAATGAACTTTCACTTGCGGATTTTAAAATTATCGAACCGTCCGAATATTTAAGTTGTGTTGAATATGAAAGTTATAAAATCATAATGATAAAAGAGGTTATGATTCAAATTAAATATAAAGTGTCTAATTCTGCCCCATATTCAGTTATAAATAACATATATTTACCAAAAGGGTTAATCATTCATAATAATACGGAAAATGATAAAATTGGTTTATCGTGCCAAAATGATAATGGAATTATGAATTTGTATTTATCTTTAAAAAATGTTTTTAAATCATTTAGTTCTAGTTCCCCAAGTGTTCAACTGACTTATACGGATGTATCAATAACTACAAATAGCGGGGTTGCAACTATTCAATCAGTAGAAAAAACTACAACCGTTTTATGTAAAGGGGTTAATGATGCGATTGTTGATAAAGAACTTAGATTATTTGTGAGGGATTAAATGGGACAAGTACAAGTATATACAAGATCAAAAATAGACGAATTACTAACAAATAAAACTAGTAAGGCGAATATACCCACGGGTAAAACTGTTACCGATACGGTTACATTTCAAGATTTAATTGATATGGGGTTTATTAATCCCCCGTCTTGATCTTAAAATAACACGAATTACCCGACATAGTAACAAGATAGTTAATTATTTAAATTAGAAACTGATACCTAGATATACGAACTAGGAAACGGGGGCGAAAGCCCCCAAAACCTAGATCGTTGGAAAAGGTGTTAGAATGTCTAACTACATCAAGAAGACTAAGGACGGGGCAAACTATAACCCCGAAGTACACGCCCCTATTAGGCGTGTAACCGAAGATATGACTTTCGACCAAATGAAAAGGGCCGAAGTCACAAACGTCCAGAACAAGTTTAAATCAAGTTCGATTCTTTCGATGCTTGACGGGGCGAACCGCTACTATTCCGATGTTGAGGGCGTAACGGTTAAAATGATCGCCAAAATCCACGATAACGTTTATACTGACACCGTAATTATTAGGGGCGATATGGGTAACTTCTATATCGTTGAGATTAACGGGGAAAAGTATTCTGTATCTAAGAATTGTGTCGTGTTCGCCATCGCTTGAAAAGAGGAATGAAAATGTCTATCATCAATGTTAAGGAAGTAACCCCTAGATCGATTAGGGGCGTTATCCCCGAAGACTATCGTGCTATGCCTTACATAGCACTTAATGAGGGGGACAAGATCACAATTAAATCTTGTGTCTTTTCCGTCTATCCCGCAAGAAATAAGGAAACTCACGAACCGATGAGGGTTGAGAAAGGCCCTAATGCTGGAAAACTCATAACCAACATTACCGTCTATTTTGAACTGTCGGACGGTCATTATACCTCACTCAAAAATGACGTTGTGACGGGTCAAATGTGCGCCCTTACGGGATTTGATGATTCGTCCGATGTTGGTTATTACCGTTTCGATTTTGAACCTGAAACCGTTACGGTATGCAAGACAGAAACCAAAATGGGACAGAAAACCGTTCCCATTCTTGCCTTTCAACAGTGAGGATATTAAACTATCCGAACTGATGAAAAACGGAAAAATTATTTTATGAGGGGGCGCAAGCCCCCCAAATACAACATTGAGCCAAGTTAAATTCTACCCATCCCTTTATTACTTGGCTCAATGACCTTTTAAGGGTATGGGAAAAGGGATAAAATGACTTTTGATTATGTGTCTTTTATTAGGACAGTAGAAAAGGATGATATTATAACCATCCTTAACGAAATGTCCGAATGGGTCACTTTCGCCCAACTTAGGCAAAAACTAGACTTGCCACAAAATATTCTTTCAGAGATTCTATTTGGCCTTAGTTATTTTGGCCTTATTGAGCAAGACGGACGCTTTTTTAAAGAAAATGTTAAACATCGTCAGATTTGGGAAGAATACAAATTTGAACTTGATTATCTTAAATTATGGCGTTCAGATCAAAATAAACTGAAACATAAGAAAAAAGGTGTGTGTACGTCCCAAGTTCCCGTTTATAAAGATCACGACTTTAATGTAACCCCCGAAGAAGATAATGAGGAAACCGAAAATGACGAAATATTTACTTTTTGCGAAGATTGACGAAACCTTAGTATATCGTAAAACGGGGAAAGCGTATGAAAAAGGATATACCATTAAGGGAAATACCGTATATGGGGAAAACGGGCGTAAAATCGGGAACATATCGAAGAATCTAACCAAAAAGGAAAAAGCCCGTATTGAAAAGGCCGAATTGAATAGACAAAAGAAAGCCGAAAAAAGTTTTAAGAAAGTTGAAAACGCCCGTGATGAAAACGATTATGCGGAAAAGGACGATGTAAGTTTAAACAACTTTATGATGGTTCTAACCCAAGCGTGGATTGACGGGGCAATAAACGAAACAGAATTTAATGATTTTAGAATAAGATATTTGGATGCCGATAAACGTACACGTTCCCTTATTTGGAAAGAATTATATAGTTTATTTAGGGAAAGAGATTATGACCCTAGCGACTAAAATTTACGGTGTAGATACGGAAACATACCGTGAAGATGAATGTTTTGGGTTAAAATCTATTCAGTTATGGGGCGAAACGGAAAATCATTATTTCACAACTGATAATTGGGAACAATCCGATGATGAGATAAGAAAAGAAATTTGTAGTAAATTCTTCTCTTTCCTATTATTCCAACCTAACGATATTGAATTAGCATTTTTCAATTTATCTTTCGATGGTTCGCAATTCTTAAAATATCTAGTGACTGAATCGGGATTAAGGTTATCGAATGGAAAATGGCCCAAAAAGGGCGAATTCCAAATATTAGAATCAGATAGGAAAATGTATTCTATCACGATAAGAACCAAATCGAATTTTATTATAACTATGGTTGATGTTGCGAACTTTTTAGTTGGTGTTAATCTTGATAAAGCGAGTCACGATTGGTTAGGTAGGGGTAAAGTTGAGATCGAAACTAAGAAATTCCCCAAGCAAGCCAGCACACCGAAAGAAATAGAATATGCTATGGAAGATGCACATTTAACTTTTGATCTATTCAACATCCTAACCGAAAATGAAGTTATAGAATCGAATACCGTAACTATTGCGGGGCGTACAATAAGACACTTTCAGAATTTTCTTTATGAGAAGTATAATTTATCTTTCGATGATTACTTTTATGCTGGGTATGAGCAAGAAGAAATTGAACAGATTAAAGAACAGTTTGAAGATGAGATAAGGCCGGGGGTTAGGGGTGGAATATGTCAAGCGTGGCAACGGGGCGTATTTAAAAATTGTATTCATATTGATGCTTGCTCAATGTACCCCACACAATGTATAAGAGATTATATCCCCGTAGGGCCGTTACTAAGTGAACCGCCGAAAGGGAAGAAGTACACTAAAATCGTTTATCCCGTTGGATTCTATACCCTTAAAGATAACCGTGTTCCGTGTGTTCAATGGCGTACTAAGGCCCAATGTTTACGTTATAGATTTGATAACGATTATGAATGTGGGGAATTCGTAAAAGACTTTTTCTTAGATGGTTCTTACCCAATATGGGAAGATGAATATGAGATTATAAAAGATTGTTATTATGTGGCCCAAGAAGAAATTGAAAAAGTTTGGTATATCGAAATGCACAAAAACACCATTCTTAAAAAGTATGTTAAGATCTTATATGAGGGGAAACAAAATAATGTAGGTTCTAAACGTTTGTACTACAAATACTTACTAAATGCCTTATACGGAAAGTTCTTATCCCGTCCCGATGGTACGGGTATAGATTACGTTATGATAAACAACGAATGGAAACGGATTAAAACTGAAACCTACAAAAATACATATTATGTCCCGTTGGGTTCTTGGATAGCCACTATGGGCCGTGTAACATTGATGAAAGCGATTATTTCAGTTTGCGATAAGTACGGGGCGGATAAGTTTATTTATTGTGATACTGACAGTATGATAATTAAAAAGCCAGCGATGGCTAACGTTAGTATTGGTTCTTATTTGGGCGATTGGTCAATTGAGCAAGACAACGTAACAGTTAACGTTATCGGGCCGAAAACCTACCAAGAACTAACCGAAAACGGAAAACTAATAACTAAATGCGGTGGATTGCCTACACGGGATAAGAATAAACTGAAATGGTTAGAACTGAAAGATGGTTTAGTTGTACCAACCGAAAAACCCCGTAGGGATTCAGATACTTGGGCGATCAACTTTAAACCAATTGAATTTACCGTTAATGCTAGAACGGGGGCGTTTATCAATTGAGAAAAGAAAAAAGATGGAAAGTAACATTATCGTTTAATACGATAGCCACGGATAAAGAAGAAGCATACGGTAACGCTTGGGAAGTTTTACACGATATTTCCAAGTTAGCGGGTATAGATTTAGAATTAGAAAATATTGAGAAAATAGAAAAAGGTTGAATTTATGAGAAAAGAAAAAATCATTGATGTTAGACATAATCCGAACAACGAATATTATACCGTTGATGATTTGAAATATTTGTTATCATTCAATACGGATTATACTATTGTTTCAAGCATTAGGAACTTAGGCAAGTCTTACGCTGGAATGACATTAGCAAAAGAAAAAATCGAAATGGGAAAAACGGTATTGTGGGAAAGATACAATAGGGACGAATTCAGACTAGCCGTTAAGACTTGGGAAAACTTCTATCCCGAACTTGATAAACCGTCTAACGCTGGGGGCTATATAGAATATACCCATCCCGAAACAGGCGGTAAGTTACTGATAGCACAAACTTCTATTGCCACTAATATTAAAGGATATGACGATAAAGAACACTTGCCTATATTGGAAATTAAAGATGAGTTTTTACCCGTGAGATATACCAATAATGTTAGGTTCTTGAACGAATTTAACGATGCTATGGAAATTAGGAAGACATTTAAAAGGAATGGGCCGATGAGATCAATTTACTTATCAAATTGTCTTAATTGGCTCAATCCTTACACTATCAATTGGCAAATAACCCCGATTGATAGCGGAAAGGCGAAAATCATAATGGATACATTTTCCGTAAAAGTGGATGGGGAAGAAATAAAAGATACACGTTCTATTATTTGGGAAAGCGTAAAACCCACGAAAACCCAAATTAAACGTATTATGAGGACAGAAGTTAGTTCTTTCAACGTTTCAGATTTGGATTCTTACCTAGATAACGAATTCTATAAAGAATATTCCAAAATCGAAAAATGCCCCGATATGACGGTACAACTTGAACCGATACAGTTAATGAGTGAGGGGTATTATTTCAGTTATAGAATCTACAATGGCCGTTATTATTTTACTAAGGTTAATCCCAACCTTAATAAGATAACTTATGTAAGTGAGAAAACCTATATTGACATTGATAAAAAACATTTTCGTTATATCGATCTTGGGAAAAGGTTTGAAGATAAATTTAATGACGGTTTATGTATTTTCGATAACACTAAAACACTTTTAGCCTACCAACGTTGGCTAATCAACCTAAGAAAAAGGGCTTGATAAGATGGATGAGGACGAAATAATAGAAATGGTGTTTGAGAAGTTACACCCATTGTTTAACGATTATCGTGCGATGGCGAAACAACTTATTGATACCATTGAGGACGAACTATTAAGTACAATTGTCGAATGGGTGGGTTCTTAGGATGAAACCAAATAAAGTATATTGTCCAAATTGTAGAACCGAAATTAAGAATTATAAGTATTGGTATGAAATACCTAATGTTCCTAAGATTAGTTTCAGTTGTCCCGTTTGCTTAATTGATTGTACTTTTACGGATAGATACGCCCCTAAGATGAAAACGTTAGATGTATTTTTTGAGTGATAAAATGAAAGTGTTAGAATTATTCGCTGGAACAAGATCAATATCGAAAGCATTTGAAAAACACGGACACGAAACTTATAGTGTTGAATGGAATAAAGATTTTGAAAATATTACACTTTATGCCGATATAAACGAATTGACAAAAGAAAAGGTTATTGAAATTTGTAATGGAAAACCAAATGTAATTTGGGCGTCCCCCGATTATACTACTTACAGTATGGCGGCTATATCTCATCATCGTTATAAGAATGAATATGACGATTTAGAACCTATTTCTGATTATGCTAAATTTTGCGACAAAACAAATATGCACGTTATCGAATTGATTAAAGAACTCAATCCTACATTCTATTTCATCGAAAACCCCCGTGGGGCTTTAAGGAAAATGGAATTTATGCAAGACTTACCCCGTTATACCGTTACTTATTGTCAATATGGCGATATTAGACAAAAACCTACTGATATATGGACAAATCATCCTAATCCGCAATTTAAACCAATGTGTAAGAAGGGGGCAAGTTGTCACATATCCGCGCCCCGTGGATCCAAGACGGGTACACAGGGATTAAAGGATTCTAAGGAACGTTCAATTATTCCCCCGTTGTTATGTGAACATATAGTTAAGATTTGTGAGGATTACATTAAGTGATAGTATGCAATCTTATGTTATTGTTCGGGACAATATAGAAGAACAATATGAAAGTAATTTTAATGATGTAAGGCGTAATCATTGGTTATATCGGTTTCATTGGGTAGTTTGTAAATATTTCGATAAAAATAGTTGGCTATATGAGTTAGATTAAATTTATATATCGAAATGAAGATAACTGTATAGTGAGTTAAAATGAAATATCGTTATTACGGAATTGTTAAGTTTAAGGATGGTTCTTGTTTCCGTTCTCATCCCCATAAAACCGAAGAATCCGCACTACGGTTTATTAACAAAATGGAAAGACTTTATCCTAATGATATTGATGATGTCTTGATAGTAACCAAGAAATAAACCCCTTTCCCCCTCACGGGGGCGTTCCTATTTTTGTTACTGATTCGATTTGAAGAATCAGATAATTTTTCCCGTTCCTAGATCACGTTGGATTTTTCAGTTGAGTGTTACGTTTTGGGG
>Ga0326512_10002617_pt1 | contig 13309 bp, 7 predicted proteins | sample 1_2617_0518_D_FD_203652 | JGI IMG/M metagenome (GOLD analysis project Ga0326512, IMG submission 203652) | Bovine rumen microbial communities from UC Davis, California, United States - 1_2617_0518 | ecosystem: Host-associated > Mammals > Digestive system > Stomach > Rumen | place: USA: California... | reverse complement strand
GATGCATCTTCCGGCAATCTCTTTAGCCAAATTCTTAATAGGCTCCTCATCGCTCTGAAAATAATCGGTAGCCTTAAGCCAATAGTGCAGATAATCTTTGTCTGTAGGTATCCGTTTCAGTTGGTCTATGTTATAGATATACGCTGGTGTGTTGTGAAAACCGCTATCGCGTGCATGGACAAATATTGGTATGCGTATGTATGGAGAATAGTAATCGGTATCAGGAATGTGACTACACAGTGAAAGAACCTGATTAATATGCGGTAAGATACTGAGATCATACCCTCCATCTGAATCGGGTTTTAAAATGGTACGCTTGCCGGAATCATCGGATGACGCACCAACCAAGTTGCGACCTCGCAACGGTTTCGATTTTCGTAGGAAGAATAATTTGTTCCCCCTAATTGCGAGTCGTACAGCCGTATCGCGGTTATACGATGAGCAAAACTTATGATTGAGATCATTATTCATAACCTGTCGTATCAACAATATAAAGAGTCTTTAGATGAACCTTTTCTATCATTCTGTTGAAAAGAAACGCCTTGATATATGGAGACACCTCCTTGTTTAGTTTCTATCACCTAATATGGAAGGCGGCAGATAAGTTGCATCAAGCGTGATATCACGCCATTGACATCTTGTTTGAAATGAGTAGGGAACATTAATCTTCCAAAAACTGATGCAAAACCGCTATAAAGGTAAGAATTTTCTTGCAAAACAACAAATATCTAAAGCTCTTGAAATCTTCCGAAAAGGTTTTCAAGATAACCACCCAAGTATACAGGAATTATTGAAAAAGATGAAGCTAAAAGATTCCTCTATTGACTGATGTGTTAATTGTTTCTATTAGCCATTTCTATGAACCAGGGGATGTAACGGATGATTTCCTTGTCAATCTCCTGTATCTCGTCTAATTCGGTGTATGGTCTAATGTCACAATGGATAAATAACTCCTTGTGGGCATTCTTCATGGCCTTCACCTTCTTGCTGTTAACGAAATTACTCTCTGAGTAATAGTCTTCTGCTTCTGAGGGTTTGCGATAGCCTAACAACAGTTTTTCTACATTCCAGCGATCATGTTCCACACGCCCAAGTGTTTCAGCCTCTTTATCCGTTATCTCAGTAATATCAGCATCACTATTGCGCATGGCCTTAACGGTATGGATACGATAGGCTATGTTGTAGGCACTATAAAGGTTTGACCACTGGAGGGCAACAGATAAACTAATCCATTTCTTGTGTATTTCATTCCATGTACAGTTTTTGACTTCTTCACAGGTCGGTATTCTTGCCCATTGCAGTTCGTCGCACTTACTATACAGATGATTGATGCATTCTGCCATTCTTTGGGCTCGTTTGTCAACATCGAAGATAATATCTGTCATACCAAAAGGATAGAGATTGGCATATCGCCCCTTAAGAGGTATTTCTTTAGCTTCATTATTCTCTACGACAATTTTCTTTGCTGGCATTTCCGACTTCTCGTGTAATTTCGCCAGAAATTTACTTGAAGTGTTTTGCCTGACAAAGACAGATACATTTTTCTCATACACCTCGTCTGGCAAGTTCATTGCAATGGCCATGTTGTGACGCGAATCTCTCATAGCAAAAATGAGTGATAGCAGTTGTGTTTCATCGGAAGCCCAATCAGCAATCTGTTTCTGTATCTGCGCTGAATAGACATCACCTTTGATGAACTCGAATTCCACATCCAAAAAGTCGGCCTTTTCTCCCTCAAATTTCGTCGCAGGATATTTATACCCATCATACCAATGCGACTGTATCTCGAAGAAATGACGATAACGCGTCATAAACAGGTCTTTTTCCTTGTCGGCATTTAAATCAATGAAGGTAATACGAGTCAGATTCTTTCCTTTCTTAAAGTTGGGGAAATGAAGCATCTTAGCGGCCTCAACGCCCAAAGTTACACCGAAGTTTGATGTACCGACAATTACCAAATGCACATGGCGGTGGTCATCTTCAGTGATGCCATTCCCGTCAATGGATGGATATTGTTGTTCTTCTTCATTGTCGGTATAATGGCAATCCACAAACATCTGTTTGGCCCAATCAGCATAGAAATTATATGGAATGAACTCTATACCTAATTGACGGATGTTGTCAAACAAGTCAGCTACCTGCATAGCAGCATAGGTATCCTGGTCTTCAAATACAGTCGTGATACTTTCCGGCAGTCCTTTATCCTTATTTTTATCAAGAATCGCGTAAACCTTTTCCATGCAATCGATGTTCATAGCATCGTGCGAAGGTTTTGTCCTGTCACCGACTATATAGATGCTACATGCCTGGTTCAGTTTCAGCTCTTCCAAATCATTAACCGATGTGCGATGTCCATTTTTGATAATCACACGTTTCTCGCAGTCCTGTGCGATAGACGAATGTATCTTTTCAGCGATTTCTTCGCTTGGCAGCGAACTTTGCAACAATACGTATGATTCCTTGTTGGTGCAAATCTGTTTGATGATAGATGGGACAATCTCATCATAACCAAGGATGACGTGATGATTTTCTATAACATACGTATTCTTACCCTTACGGTAGTTCTCAATGCGACGCTCTAACATGTTTGATAGCACAGATATGAGCATACCGCCAAAGACAATTACTCCAAGAAGAGAACCGAGAATTGAAAATAGAAGAGTTAACCATGGGCGACCTCCCTCTAGATAAGTATCCGTATAGATGTTACTGAGCGCATTGCCATCTATGAGCAGATACAAAGCCCACTCGAAGAAATTCACATTCTTGCAGTTCTCTCCGAAAGTTAGGAAATAGCAGATGACCAGTCCGATAATCAGTGCCGCAAGAACAAACCCAAGCAGAATAAAGATCTGCCACCATATTTTGTCCGAGAATGTCCTGTCAAATTTCAGGAACCAATTGTGTAGTCTTGTTGATTGTTTCATAATGTCTCAATACTTCTATTCTTTATTAACGAACTATTGTTCTATAATCTCTTTACTCTAAATAGTATTTCTTTCGTTCTTCTGGAGTTACCAAATAGCCCTTCATTGCTTCATTAGTTTCATCAATAAGTTGTTGTAATGGTATTTCCTTCTTTATTAACACACATACACCATCAATTATGAGTTCTTCATCAAGTGATAAAATATCATTGTTTGAAGCATCGGTAGCTTGTGTTTCACTGATAATGTTATTAATGAAATCCCATTGAATAAACCCATTAACAGCGATGCAATTGTCACTTATAAAAGAAATTGTGTCCCCTTCAGAAAACTTATCTGATTGCAAGGAGTTGATAAGTACACCAGAAGAGGAATCCCATACATTCAGTGCGTTTTCGTCTGTGTATTCTAGCGCATTAATTGATGCTATTAGTTTGTCATCTTGGCTGAAGACGAAAGATTCACTTCCGGATAGGAACTGCTCATCAGGAAGAGTTATAGGTGCCCTCTTTTCACAAGTGTCAGTGTTGTATAGTATGAAACATCGTTCTTGAGCAACAAGTAAGTGCTGCCCATCGTTACTGAAACAACATCTCCAGGTTCCTTCTGGTAATAAATTGATGGCATGGGTATTAATATCAATCAACCATATGCCTTTAGTGTACCAATAGGCAATTTTCTTGTTATTTGGACTTATGAGTATGTCATTATATGGAATGGTCTCAATATTGTATGTGCTAATTTCAACATCTCTTTTTACGTCCCATACTTTAATACAATTGTCAGAAGCGGAAGCTATTAGTTTTTTATCCGGACTAAATGTTGCAAAAGTTACGGTGTCATAATGATTGTATAATATTTTGTTTCCATCAATAGTAGAGACATCCCATATTCGCATAGTGTTTTCATACGTATATAGAACTTTCTTTTTCTCTTTTGAAACGGATATGATTGAATGCTGAGCATTGCATTTTTTAGTGTTAATGACACGTGAGATATTATAATCAAATAAAATAAGGCAATCATGAGAGGAAATAACCAACCAGTTTTTATCCACAAGAAAAGCACTAATGGATGAGTGACTTTGATAAACGCGCTCTATTTCGTCAGTTTTATAATTCCATTTCCTTATTGTATCATCTGAACAAGAAAAAAGAATGCAATCGGTACCATCATCACAAAAATGACACTCAATAATGTCATCGAAACGATATTTGTATAGTATCGATTCTGTTTCAATATCCATTATATGGATGTAATGTCCAAAAGCAAATGCCAAGTATTTATTGTCATAACTAAATGATGTCGAGACATGCTTGAAGTTGTATTTCACAACACTTTTTCTGGAAAGCCTTTCAATAAGATTAATGTTTGATGAAGTACCTAATGAGTCACTGGCAACACTTTTGTAAAGCACATACTTTTTATTAGGAGAGACGGACACAGACTCTAATTCACGTTGTTCGTCCTGTTCCTGATAGATACATTCTGTTTCTTCTGTTTCAATGTTAATGGCAAAAGAATGACTTTTTGAAAAAACAAAGTTAGATTCAAGTCGTAGCCCTTCGCTCGGAGTTGTAACAATTAACACTTCATTTCCTTCAAGATCAATAAAGTTAATAGAGATAAAATGAGCATGTTCTTTCTGGTAGCTATCAAGTTCTTGGGGGAATAAGTGGGAGAGATTAATGGTTTTAATCAAAATGCCAGTATGAGCATCCCAAAGATTAACACATCCTCCGAGTTCAATAGTTGCTATTTTATTAAAGGCAGAATTGATGGTTCCTCCTTTGAAATAAGGAATAATTGGCGATTTGTCAATTGTTGCCATCCTCAGAGCTTCTTCTGCTTCGAATACATAGGGTCTATCTGGATTATCCAAGTGTTGTGGTAGACCATATAGTGACAAAAAACAAGCTAAAGGAAAATTACCTTCTTGACAAAGATCTTTTGCTCTCTCTGCCAAGAACCGACTTTGCATTATTAAAAGTTTATCACGTTGCTCTTGTAATTGTCTTTTCTTTGCTTCTTCAGCCCGAACATGTCTTTGCCATAAATCATCTACGTCTATCTCTAAGGCTCCTGCGATTACTTCAACAACTGCACGTTCAAAACTAAAAGTGGAGATATTAGCCCCCCTTGCCTCTAAACACTTTAGCGCAGTCGGAAAGCACTCCTGATCATTGGCATTCTTGGCATTAGCAACACCGTCAATGATAAAAGGAATAATGTGTGTCGAATCTCTGTTTGTTTTAAAATAATCGATTTCCTTATTGACCCATTCTGACTTGGCAGCATTGGGCGAACAGATGACAATGAGGTAATTTGACTGTTCTAGCTGCTTTTGTATCTCTTTCGTGAGATTACTCCCCGCAGGTAATCCCGTATCATCACGAAAGATTTCTCGAAGCACCTCCGGACGATTGGGATACTTCTCTTTTAAAGCATCAGATAGTTGAAATTCATCCAATACATTCTGCAACTCTTCAGCTGCCTTTTTGTCTGCATGACTATAACTAATAAAAGCAAAATTTTTAAACGTCTTACCTTCTTTCATAATTATATCGTTTCATTTATCAATCCCTCTGCCACTTCTTTTCTTAATGTCTCTGCATCCGTGAAAACACGGCAGGGAACATCAAGAATTAATCAATTCTATTATATCCGTATAAATCTGCCTTAGCAAATTCTCGTCAAAATCACTTATATCAAAACTTTTTATGGAACATTTGTATCTCTGTCCAAACGTATAAGCCATCTGTAAAATGGTAGATAATTCTATCTCTTTTGAGTTTAATAGGACTATTACCCCAGAATGAGAGGCTGCTTCCTTTATTAATCCTTTAATATATTCTTTTGTGGTCTGCCCCATCTTATATTGTAAATCCGTATGGATGTCTCCTTCTTCAACTATGGATTCAACTTGCAAATCGTGTTGAATTAAAAAATGCTTAACCAATACAATTTTATCACGAAGTTCATACGGGGCTACTAATAATATCTTTCTCTGTTTTCTTACAATGTCTCTAACATTGAGCAAATAGTTATCATTGTCTTCTATATCAACTTCGTGTACCTGGATTTCCTTATTATTTTTCTGTAGTTTCTTCACCTCAGCCTTCTCCCATTCTATCCATTCGGAGGAAAGAGGTGGCTCTGTGTATTTGCTTTTGCACAAAATGAACTTCTTTCGCGCCAATATTTCTCTGGAGATAAGTCCTTTCAGTTGCTCTTTGTCTTTCCCAGATGGGTTATCTCCATCTAAGCACTTCAGATAGAACAATATCGGATTCCCATTCTCGTTCTCTATTAAATTCCGAATCTTCCTAACTTTCTCTATATCCTTCGAAGAGTGTGAGAGAAAGAAAAACCCATTACTATTGTCAACCATAATCTAATATATTACACTAAATAATACTTCTTTTGTTCTATAGGAGACCCTCATATCTTAATAATGCCTTCTCGTCCCATTCTGGACCAGCGCTAAGCTCATCCCTGTCACGGAAGACTTTCCGTAGGCTGTTATTGATAAAACATGCTACAAAGGTAACTATTTCTCCTGTTATTACCAAATAATTAATGAAAAATATAGGATTTAGTTGCCTTTGTATAGAAAAATCAAGAGGCAATAATTTCTGAAAGACTCAAACCCGTCACAATAAAGAGGACTGCAGAAACTGCGAAATCACACTATTAACATCTTGTTTGAAATGAGTAGGAAACTTCAAATGCAGGCTGTTCTGATCCATATAAGTCCTCTTGTTTACCTCCAGCATCATTGATTGGTATTGGAACAGACAATCTGGTGTCTCTGAGTTGCTATAAGGCTCATTGATGCCTACCTTGTAGCCATTCTCTTCAAACAGATTGACGGTCTGTTCTATCGTAGACTTTGCGGGCTTTGACCAGTCTTCATTAAAGCCAATGCAAATATCCACATCGCCCATCTCACTTGGGAAAGAATGGCAGTCAAGCAGCAAGGCATCTTCGCAAAGTGCATTCTTTAATTGTTTCTGATGCCAATGCCACAAACGGAGCAGACGCTTTTCGGCACTAGGGGGAATCATCCTGACATAATCGTCATAGTATCGATATACGATGCCCTGGCCTATCGTTTCCATCGGATCATTCCAGAGACGTTCGGCATCAACAATAAATCTGGAATAAGGGAATCTGACAGCTTTGATCCGATCATTCCGATAGCCGTGAAAGAGGTAATCTGTGTGCCAGTCGGTCAACCTCATCACAACGTCATTGATAAATCTGGCATCAATCTGCCAGAAACTCAGTTCTTCATCATACAAGCCTTCAACGGAGGCGTGCGGTTCATTCAGTACAATTCTGTTGTATTGCATATCGTTATCATTTTAGTTAATACTCTCTTAACTCGCATCGTCTTACCACCGTGGCATAACGCAAGCTCGGTTGGTGTGCACTGAAGCACTCTTGATGCAAAACCGCTGCAAAGGTAAGAAATCTTAGGCAAAACAACAAATATCTTTGGAGAAATTTTTGGAAAACAGACATATTTTCGACATAATGATAGAAAAGGGCAACGCAAAGAGTGTTCTGTTAATATGTCAACAGATAAGGGCTTGGACTTTTTACAACGGATGTGTTTCAAATCTGCATATTCTGTTAAGGCTGCTATAGAGGACGAAATCAACAGATTAAGTCAACAAGAATGAACAGGACTCATAGTAGTCGCGGAGACAGAGGTATACGTGGGCATATTTACCCAGATATCTCTGCCTCCGTGACAAGTTTATTTTTCGATTATCCGTTATCTTGTTTGGCATATGCTGATACTGTTTATTTTTCTCTCCTGAGCATCACACTCCATCCACGACCTATGACCTGCTTGGTAAATTCTTCCTGTTGAAACCCTTGTTTACTAATAACAACATGAGGACGAGGTCTTTGTTGATCAATAGGGATATGAATTTCGAATGTGCCATTAGATGCCGAATACGCTGTAATTCCCTCTACGTCTATTATGGCCTCCTTTACAGGTTCTCCGTTTTCGTCAATTATTTTTCCGGAAAGAATTCCATAGGTGTCATCGCGCAGAATATTGAAATCGATTCCGACATTCCGTTGTAAGCGTACTATAGTGTCAATGGTATGATATCCATAGGCATGGAAGGAAATCTTTACTTTACTATTGGCATATTTCCCAGGGATATTTCTGAAAATAGTTTCTTCATCTATTGTCGAAAGTGTTAGTTCCTTTTGCTCGTTGTCTAATAGCATGCTGATGTAAAGAGTATCAGGCGCAGGCAGGTAACTGTTCTGAGGTGATACATCATTCAGACGTAATTGACTGTCAAACGAAACATTGCTTAGAAAAGCATAGATTATGAGAGCAATGACCAATCCCCCCCCTAAAACATTTCGTACCATACGCTCCCAGAAGCGTATCTTATAACGGTTCCATAGGTAGTTAAAAGCATTGGGGACTTCAAGGAGTAAAGACACTGTGCGCACCAGTGCTTTTCGCTTTCGATATATACGCGGATCATCGCCATAGTCATTTATATTAACCCCCAAGATATCGCCATCTGGGAAAGCGTCTTTAAGTATCTTATGCAGACATTCGTCAGGACCATTTGAATACGATGTGCCTTCTATTATGAACGGGATAACTCTATCTTTATTACCTTTATCTGTATCTATGAAATGCTGTATCTCATCGCCCACCCATTTAGATTGTGCAGATTTAGGAGAACAGATAACGATGAGCCAGCGGGCTTCATCTAACTCTTTCGGCAGTCCTTTGCTCAGCGAAACTGTATTCAGATCTGAAACATATCTGAAAATGCGGAAATGTTTAGGTTTTTCCACCCATCGAACTACTTCGTCCTGTTCATTCTTTATGACGACGGGTATATTGTACGATTCCAACTTACGTTGTAACCATTTCGCCCATTTGTCATCCTTGCTATTATAACTGATAAATGCAGTATACTCCATATTTATTATTTGTTTTCCAATTCTTTTATTAATATACTTTTATTTGCATACTCTTCATCAATCGCTCGTATTTTCTCCAGCGTCTTCTTGGCTTCTTCATATTCATATTTGTGTAGATGCATAAGTCCCTTCAATTGTAATGATGTAATATTCAGAGGATTAGCATCAAGGCTCAATTTAATATGTTTATCTATGATCTCCTTTCCATTCTTATTATGGGATTCATTCTGAAAAATATAATAATCATCGTAATAGAGAACAGCAACCCATTCATAAAGACGAGACAGATATCCATTTTGCTTCTCCGAATCATCTTTGGCCATTTTTGCTATTGTGCATATTGCTCTTTGGAAATCTCTGAATGCTATTTCTTGATAGTCAACAAAATAATCCTCTTTGCTTTCTTCCACTAATCCCCTCAAATAGTATAGTATGGCCAAATCGAGGACATCCTGTTCTGTACCGCATTCTGCGAACTTTTCCTGATGCTCAACAATATCACGATGCAGATACTCGTCAAAAGAATATAACCGCCTTAAAGCTTCATCAATCTTTACGCGTAATGAGTCTGCCGATTTCTTTGTCTTTTCTATTTTATCTCTTAGTGCTTCCTCATATACGTTGTTCTTCCATTGTGCTTGTTGTAGGATTTTTATTGCAGAAACTACATCGTACAGTTCCAAAGAAAACATTCCTTTTATATAATTTAGTTTGTCGTCATTACGGTTGACGTCAATGACAGAACCCATGAAAGAAACAAGGCCATTCAGTCTCTCCGCATTGTTTTGTGCGATTATTGTCCCTGTACTTCCATAATAATCTATCGTTGTCGTGTCCTCATGTGCCTCATTAGACATAATCTGAATTAACATATTAGGATTAATCTCCTTCGGGAAATAATAATGTGAGCCAGAATAGTTATCACAAATCCATCCAAATTTAACAATATTTAGAGTTGAGGGAACAACGATTCGTTTTAATCTCTTAGGTTTAAGAATTAGCTTTTCCCTTTTCTTATCGTATAGGATACCTTCGTATAAAGAGATGTCAGGATGACTATTGTCCACAACTAAAGAGTCAACATAATCACTAACAACTTGGCTGCTAAAAAACTCTTCTAATTCCTCCTCTGTCTCGAATCGTATTTGAGCAGGAATATATAGTGTCTTGGTATCATTTTCGCTGTCCCGATATAATCCGCCAGCATATACAAATGAACTGTCTGCTTTATATAAAAGGTCATTCAACATGATGAAATTCTTGTTTGCAGGATTCAACTCAATTTTGTGAATCAATTGACAATTCCCCTCTTGGGGGAAGTTCAAATCTGTCATGGCATGGATTTCTTTGGCAGATGCCGGTATTCGCAAAGTAAGACCTATATTTTCTCCGCTTTTCTCTATCTGTTCTCCCGTATTAGCATCCCATCTGTCCTCTGACACCCACGCTTCCCAAGCATCTCCAATATATTCCACTCCCTCGGGAATGTTTATAACATAGTTTTTGAAGGCACAACCATAATAAGCGTGATTACGAATAACTTTGAGGCTATTAGGCATGTTAACAATAAGAGGCTCTATTCTATCAATCCTTCCAGGTTCACCTATTAGAAAAGCTGCTTCTCCAACGTAAGTTATCGTATTAGGCAATTGCAAAGAGGATACATTCATACAACTGCTTTCTTCCTCATCCCAATCTCCATGGTAAAATCCTTCATCCTTAAAAAAAATGTGACGACCAATCTTTGTTACAACATATTTCTTTCCGTTGTATTCTACCTGTTTAGGGACAACTACTTTCTTTGCTTTGGACTTTCCATGAACATAATGAACAAGGCTCACTTCTTCATCATTCAGTATTGTGTATTCAAATTTGGCCCCATTCACCTCAATACTGAAATCAGGGAAACTCTCAAGCCATTCTTCAAAAACAAATATTTGATTTGAGTCGCGTGAATAAGGTAAATCCCGGCCTTTTGCTTTAACTGCAAATAACAACTGTCGCAAATAACTTTTACATTTTGCGGAATCCCTCTGTTCTCCAAAATCACAATTCTCTGCCAAACGACATAAGGCATCTGTATTGTCATGTTGTGCAGCTTCTTCTAACTTGTCTTGAGCACAAAGCACCTTCCCTAATTTGTCTTCAATCGCATTGTAGAGTACTTCATTCCGTTTAGAATCCCTGTATTCTTCAAGCAGGCATTTGTAAATCTCTGTAAGTGACTCGTAATACGGAGTTATTACTTTAGAGATGTTGTGTTCATCCTTTAGCTTATATATTTGTATTTGCTCTTCTAGAATGACGGCACAGTCATGTAGGTGGTGCAAATTCACTTCATACGACTTTTTTGACTTATGGATATTTGAAATATAATTATTTGCCAATCCACTCAGATTCATTTTCTCGCCTATCTGCCAAGCCCGTTCTAAATTGTTATTCAAGATGTATTCACGCCTAAGCAACTCCAGGGAATCTTTCTCGGTTTCGTCGACGTACGCAAATAATACAGCGCGAGCGCGGATCAAATTGACATCACGTTCATAATCAGTTTTCAGCTTTGCAAACTCTTTTTCTAGTTTTTCTTTATCGTCAATAGATTCTCTTAACTGCTTCTGGGATTGTTCATATTTCTTCTTCAGCTGATTGACATAGTTGTTTGTATAGGTAGATTCCAGATAGTCAATGATATCCTTCTTACATACCAGCACCTCCATTTGCTTCTGAGGACTAAGCACCCAATCTTGTATGCGATTTTTATTGAAGAGTACATATTGTTCATCACTAACCTTAATTTCTGGTGATGAAATTGTGTCACCAGCCTTTGCAGACTTCATAAAAGTCAACGCAAAACTGCCGTTATTGCTCACACTTGGCTCTGCATTAGATATAAGAATCGAAACTGGTTTTTTATAAACCGTTTTTGATTTACTTCGATTATATTCTAGAGTCACTCCTTTCTGCACAAACTGAGCATATGCTGATATTCTTAGGATTTGTAATAATGCAACTATAATATATTTCCACATAACCTATATATTTATTGTTCTAATATCTTTTCTATTTTTTCAACATCTTCGTCCCATTCTTTGGGAATTATACCAGCTTTTGCATACATTTTGAGGTCATCGAGGAAGTCATTTTTCAAATCATCCTTATATTGAATGTACAGTTTTTTAGCCTCAGCATATTTGCCTTGGAATAGAAGAGTAGCGGCAAGATTGGAAATGATCCAATGTTGGGTAGAATCCAAAGACAGAACCTCACGGGCATATTGTTCTGCCTTCACATATTCTTTCATCATGATACAGACATACGTCTGATTGCCTAATGATTGTAGGTATTCTGTCCTTTTCTGTTCCGATGCTTCATCAAACCTCTCTTTCAACAAAGGTAATAACTCCTCATATGCTTTATATGCATTTGAATAATTATTGCTAAATGTGTAAATCCGTCCTAAAAACAATAGCGAAGTATTATATGAATATTGCTGGTCTGTGGTCCTCATATTCATTTCCCCTAAAATTTGCCGACATTCTTCAAATAATTGGACGGCCTCAAACAACTGATCTATACCGATTTTCATAAGCCCCCAATTACAGCATGTTATGGCTAAGTCTGGATTATGAACTTGAGGATTTGTTTTTGCAAGACGTTGGCGGATTTCATATGCCTCACTATTTATCATATCTGCCTCTGTATAGCGTTGGGTGTCTCTATAAAGACCTGCTAGATTATTTAAAGACAAAGCTAAACTCGGTTCATATACCAGGGGATTGTCTTTGGCCAATCGTCGTCGGATCTCTACTACTTCCCTACAAATCCGCTCACATTCTGCTAAACGTTGGGTCTCTTTATATACATTTGCTAGATTACTCATTATATTGACTAGGTTGGGTTCGTAAACCCGAGGATTATCTTTGGCAAGTCTATGATAGATTTCCAAAGCCTTATCATACATTTTTTCTGCCTTAACAAACTGCTGAGTATCATAACATAATATAGCAATTCCATTCAGGACATCTGCCATTTTCTGCTCATATACCTGAGGATTGTCTTTAACAAAGCGACTATAAATCGTCAGTGCCTGTTGATACATTTGTTCTGCCTCAGTGATTCTCTGAATTTCACGGTACAGATCGGCAAGGTCTGTTAATGCCATGGCAAATTCAGACTCATAAGCCAGAGGATTAACATCTGATAGTCTACAAAGAATTTCCAATGCCTCTTTATATTTTTGTTCACTTTCAGGGTAACGCTGGCTATTTTTATATAAAGATGCAAGAATAGTCAGATTCAAAGCCAAATTAGGTTCATAAGCTAGAGGATCATCCTTTGCGAGACTGAGGTTAATTTCGTATGCTTCCAACAACAATTTCTCGCTCTCGGAAAAGCGTTGGGTATCACCA
>Ga0326512_10002616_pt1 | contig 13311 bp, 8 predicted proteins | sample 1_2617_0518_D_FD_203652 | JGI IMG/M metagenome (GOLD analysis project Ga0326512, IMG submission 203652) | Bovine rumen microbial communities from UC Davis, California, United States - 1_2617_0518 | ecosystem: Host-associated > Mammals > Digestive system > Stomach > Rumen | place: USA: California... | reverse complement strand
AAATAGTGAAAAATCCTCATTCCCGTATCATTTCGTCCAAGAAATGCACAGAAATTTAATATTTTTGTCTCCTTTCACCTTTATTTGATGGAAAATTAGTATTTTTGCACCGTGTTTTGCATGAGACACAAACTTTAGTTGCTCAAATTCCCTGTCGAATCACCACCTCGGAAAAGGAAAACGAGCAATTCAACCTAAACGTATTTGGAGTACGCACATTGAGTGCATCTTCTCCATAACGTTTAGGGGCTTGTGGTGAGCCTGACAGGGATATGGTAGGAGCGCACTCTTTTCATATCCGAAAGTTAGTGCTAACTGTTGAATAGAAAGGAACAATTAGTATTAACATTTAAACAAGCAAAAAGTATGAGAGCAAAAAAACTAATTTCAATTGCGTTGTTTGCTGTCTTAGGAACATCGGCAAAAGCGCAAATCGTGTCCTCGCAGAGTAATCAGGTGATAGTGACTCAGGAGGTGAAACCTGAAAAGCCTAAATCACCACATTATGTTAAGCCTTACCTAAAGGCAGGAGTTGGTGTTGATATGTATAATCGACATGGACAAAATTCCCAATTTGGTTATGAGCTAGATTTTGGCTTGAAGGGTAATATAGGTCAACAAGGAGCTTATTGGGGAGCAGAACTTGGAGCCATGTCTGCTATTCGGACCCACTCACACTATGATTATTATTCAGACCATTCATATTATGAAAACGAATCAAACTTTTCCATACAGCTGAATCCTATTGTGGGATGGGACTTCTCTGTTGGAGGAACTACTACCTTTTCACCATTTATTGGTCCATGGGCAAGCTATGGTTTTCATGAAGAAGAATTTCGGGCAGGAGTATCTGGTGGTTTTAATTTTTGGTTTGACAGAAAATATGCTATAGGTATCAATTATAAGCGTGATGTTACAGATGATAATTATTTCCACAAACTTGTAGTGGGTGGAATTATAACGTTCTAATTATTATGAAAAAAATTGCTTTTTTATTGCTTACCGTTCTTTCAACTGCAATTTGTTACGCACAAAAGACGACTCAAGTTCAGTATCAAGAGACACAAGCTCGTTTGCTTGATGTAAGTTCAAACGCATACGTTAAACCTTTGACGGTGGAACTGAAAGTCAAAAATAGCCAGCGCATTCGCGAAGTAGTTAAAATTCCAAGGAATTTTGCGCTTGTAGCCATGAAGGGTGATCCAAGCAACTGGCGAAGCTATGCAGTTTATGAGGTTTCAAAAAGGTTGCAATGCGATGTAATTGTGGCAGCAACTTTTAACATCAAGTACGATGAGGTGGCTGGTGACCAAGATGTACAGATTGAAGTGGTTGGCTATCCTGCTGACTTTACCAATTGGCAAACAGCCACGCCACAAGACTTGGAATGGATACGAATGGAGAAAACCATCACGACAGCCGAGCGAGAAAAGATTGCAGCAGCAGTAAAGACTCCCACGAAATAACTTGGAGTAAAGAATACATAACAGCAAGGGCGGGAAGCCGCGCCGACATCCTCGGCCTCGGCTTCCCGCCCTTGCGTTTCCTACATTATTTATCTTACAGCCCCTCGATTTCCTCAGCAGTCAGGCCGGTAATCTCGGCAATGTCCTCGACGGCATAGCCCTTAGCCTTCATGCGGCGGGCTGATTCTACGGCCTGCTTATATGCAGCGTTGTCTGTTTCCGTGTAGGGGTCTTCGCCCTGCTGCCACTCGTCCCAGTCGGTTTCAGCGAGATAACGCTTCACCTGTTCGCTGAGCGGATGGATGTCGGTCGTGGCGGTCTGCCACAGGTCAACGTCGGAAATCTGTGCATAGCCGTGAACCAAGACATTACGCATGCTGACGATAAGCCGCCAGGGCAGTTCGGCGTGGGTCTTGCGGAAGTGGCGCGTCAGCATGTTGGCGGCCTCGCCGATGACCTCGACGTTCTTCATCACCGAATAATAGATGCGGATGTCTTTCGTGAACTCTTCGAAGGTGATACCCTCTACGATAAGCTCCACGTTCTGGGCGTACTTCAGGATGTCCTCCAGACGGCCCCGGTCTCTGCTATGCTCTCTCATATATCAGTTTTCTGTCTTTGTTTACGCTGTCCACAGCCCACGGACGGAGCGTGCCGTCCTCCACGAGGTCAACCTCGCAGTGGAGCAAATCCTCAAGGTCCACTTTCATTCCGGCAATCTTCAGCAGTCCGATGGGGCGGCTGCGGTCGTACTGCACGAGTATGTCAACGTCGCTCCACGGCCTCTGCTCGCCGCGTGAATACGAGCCGAAGAGCCATGCCTTCACGACAGGCTGCGTCTTGAAGTAGTCGGCGATGGTCTTATTCATTGTCTGGGTGCTCATAAGCGTTGCGTTTAATTATCTAAGTAGGGCTGCGGGGTTTCCCCCGCTTTCCCCTTTAAGAACCGTGCATGCGACTTTCACCGCACACGGCTCGCGTAATTCTGAATTAATTCTCGTTCTAATTAATCGGCTCCGTGCCTCTTTAGGCACTGCGTTTGAGAGGGCGCGTCTGACGGGTCATTGCCCGCCTTTGCGTGAAGTACTCGTCATATTGTGGGTCGAAGGGGTTGGCTTCCGCCCTTACCTTCGTGTAGCGCAGTAGTGGCGTGTCGGCGAGGGTAATGAGGGATAGCGTGTATTCTTTTCCCTCCTTGTTCTTCCGCGTCGTGCTGTACGTCCACTGCCGCGTGTCGCTCTTGTGCCAGTACTTGTTACGTACCCACTCCAATGACTTGTTCTGATGTCTGCGTATCGCCCATCTCCACAGCTGTAGGAAGATGGTGTGGTCGAGACGCCAGAACGACTTCTTCGACGACACGTATCTGTAATAGTTCACCCATCCCGCTATCATGCGGTTCAGTTTCTCTATCACGTCAGCCTGCTTCCGCGAACGCATTCCATATATGATGTCGTGCGTCTTTTCAGCAAACTTCTTCATGCTCTTCTCGCTCGGCTTAATCAGCAGCGTGCCGTTCACATACTTGCGTATGTTGAAGCCGAGGAAGTCGAATCCGTCGTCGATGTGCGTTATCAGTGTCTTCTCCTCCGAGAGTTCCAAGCCCCTTTCCCTTAGGTACACGATGAGGTCTTGCTTGATTTCCTCCAGCAGTTCGGGGCTTTCGCCCGTGATGATGAAGTCGTCGGCATAGCGCACAAGGTTCACCTTTCGGGAGCGGGTCTTGCCGTTCTCCTTTCGGGTGGCATACTTGGCGAGAAGTGCCTCAATGCCGTCGAGGGTGATGTTGGCCAGTGTGGGGGAGATTATCCCGCCCTGCGGCGTGCCCTCGTCGGTGATGTGGAACACGTTCTTCTCCATGACCCCAGCCCCCAGCCATCTGCGCAGCATCCTCGCGTCGATGATGACGTTCTGTAGCAGCCATTCGTGGCTGATGTGGTCGAAGCAGCCCTTGATGTCCCCCTCCAGCACCCATTGCGCGGAGTTCTTGTTGCACAAGCATCTGAATATTTGGTCTATCGCGTCCGCACAGCAGCGGTAGCGGCGGAAACCATACGAGTGCTTGTCTGCTTTCGTCTCAGCTATGGGTTCGAGTGCCATGAGGAAGAGGGCTTGCATCGCCCTGTCCCTGATGGTCGGGATGCCGAGCGGGCGCATCTTCCCGTTCTTCTTGGGTATGTACACGCGCCTTAGCGGCTTTGGCTTGTATCCTCTCAATGTCAAAGAACTGATGGCTTTGCAGCGTTCCTCGGGCGTGAGCCAGGTCTCCCCGTCCACCCCTGCGGTGCTACCGCCCTTGTTTGATGTCACCCGCCTCACGGCCAAGGCCTTGGCCGCAAACGAGTTCACCAAGATATGCTGGAGGCTTCTCACCTTGCCAACACGTCTCGCTTTCAGAGCCTTCACTATTCGGACTTGCAGCTTGCGTACCTCTGCCTCACACCGCGTCCAGTTGATGGACTGCCAGCGGTTCAGCACGGCTGGGGATGCACACGTGGCCTTCGCCACGTTCCATTGACGTTTCCTCATTTCTTACAAGTTCTGCAATTCGTTTCGTGAAGAATTACCTCGCGGAAGTCTGCCCGCTTTCGCGTGGGATGATGTTACAATCCCTGTCCCCTCCATTACAGCGGGGCGTTCGCTTTCTCCGCGTTCATCTGCCTGTAGGCCGTTCGGGTTTCGTTGCCGTCGCCTTACCGCTCCCCCAAGGGAGGTGGGAGACCTACAGGTTTACCGAGTTCCGTATAAGTAACTTCGTCCGGTTTAGGACCCGCCTATCCACCGGTGGGGCAACGTCCGTGTGGCCTCTCCAAAAACAAGACCAGCCTGCCCACCCGCCATTTTGGCTCCAGCCATTTAGCATCCGTAGGCTGGTTCTTCGTTACGATGGTTGCTAACGACGGTTACTCTACGTTGTCCATGCCAGACAGCCTTGCAGCTGCGCGGGGTGATGCTCCCCGCCTCGCCACGTTGTCCCGATGCTCCGCACCCCGCCGTTGCCAGCGACGCACTTTCGGTAGGCTACTCTTGACGGAACAAGAGGTTCATTAGTTTCAAAGAACAATTACTTATACGACTTCTCGTCGCAACTTTGGCGCAAAATTACGAAAATCTGCCATAATGCGCAAATCTTTGCATGGAATTTTTGGGTTGAAGCATCAACCACGCATTAAACGTTCGGGGCTCTACCACGTCTATATCGACATGACGAACCGATTATTACTGGTTATTTTGTTGTTGCTCAGCGTTGCTGGAGTGTACGCTCAGGGCATAGTGAGAGGTAAGGTACTCGACCGCCAGACGGACGAGGTGCTACAGTTTGTGAATATCCGTGTGACCGACACAGAGGGTAAGGTGGTGGGTGGTGTCATGACCGACATGAATGGCTCGTTTCAGGTTCATTCACTGAAAGACGGGCAGTACCGTCTTGAGGTGTCGTTCATGGGCTATAGGAGTGTGACGAGGACATTTGCCATCACGCCGGCGAAGCGCACCGTACATTATAATGCGCTCTATCTGCATGAAGACACAAAGACGCTGAGGGAGGTGACCGTCACGGGCCAGCGCTCCCAGATGAAACTCGAAGTGGACCGTAAGACATTTACCGTCGACGAGGTGCTGGCAGCTGCAGGCGGGAGTGCGAGTGACCTCTTGGAGAACATTCCAAGCATAGAGGTGACTACCGACGGCGAGATCTCGCTGCGTGGTAATTCGAGTGTTGAGGTCTGGATCAACGGCAAGGCCAGCGGACTAACTTCTGACAACCGTGCCGAAATCCTACAGCAGATACCAGCTGAGAGCATTGAGCGCATTGAGGTCATCGACAACCCGTCGGCAAAATACTCGCCAGAGGGTACTGCTGGCATCATCAACATCATCTTGAAGCGTGACCGCAAGGCGGGCTACTACGGATCGGTGCAGACGGGTGCCAACAATCAGAAAGGCTGGAACGTGGGTGGAAACATCAACTACAGCAGTGGCTTGCTCGACGCCTTCGCCAATGTAGGCTATCGCAAGCGCCGTGGCACCGGCTCCAACATGAGTGACCAGCGCTACCGCACGGCCGAGGGTTTCCCTTTCAACAGCTATCAGCTCTCCGAGGGCGATGACAACAACAACGGTGGCGGCCTATTCATGCGTGCAGGACTTACATGGCATATTACCCCGCAAGATGACCTTGGACTGACGGGAATGACGATGCGGGGCCATCGCGCCAACGACAATTTCACCCAATATACTTATGGCGTCTACGATGCCGTCGGCAACGAGACTCCTGAAAAGACCCTGCGCAGGCAGACATGGGGCGATGGAAAGAACCGAATGTATAACGCTGATCTTTCCTATACCCATAAATTTGATGAGAAGGGGACACACAAGATCGACGCCTCATTGTCTTTCAACCGTTGGAAAAGCGACGATGCAACCGAGTATCTGAATGACACGACTTATCTCTCCAATGTCACAACCTATAGTTATCAGTATCGTCCACGAGACATCAACAACCGTCACTGGGAAGCCAAGATAGACTATGAGAATCAGATCAACGAGCGTCTGAAGATAGAAGCGGGCTACAATGGCCGTTTCAGCCATGAGGACACCCCTCAGCAAAGCTTTGAGTATGCGGCCGTTGGAGTAGCCGAACGTCTGTCGGCTAACGACCCACGCTTAGTAGAAGACGCCTATTTCTACAATCGCTTCGTTTACGACAATAGTATTCATGCCCTCTACGCCACGGCCAACATGAAGTTTGGACGCTTAGGTGTGATGGCAGGCATGCGAGGTGAGTATTGGCAGGTCGACACGAGGAGCACAGACTACTATCAGGTAGAAACACCCTTCAAAAAGGACTATTTCCAGCTTTTCCCATCACTATTTCTCAACTATGCACTCACCGAGACCGCGCAGCTCCAACTGAACTACACTCGCCGACTGCGTCGTCCCTGGGGTGGTCAGCTTAACTCCTTCAAAAACACCCGTGACGCCTCGATGATTGAGTTTGGCAACCCAGCACTGACACCGGAGTACACCCACTCGTTCTCCCTGAACTACCTGAAGACGTGGCCAGCGCATACGCTTTCCGTAAGTACCTATTATCGTCCCACGACCGACGTGATGCAGCGTATACGCTATCAAGGCGAATACAACGGACAGCCATCCATGTTTATGACTAACCTCAACGTAGCCAAGAGCCAAAGTGCAGGTGCAGAGCTCATCCTAAAGGATAAGCTATGGCGGGTGCTCGACCTGACCACCACGCTCAATGCCTATTACTATCAGCTTGAAGGCTTCGAGACCATCGTCGAGAGACAATTGGTCACCGGTGAGGGACAGGAGAACTTTGCATGGACTGCACGTCTGCTGGCCAGCATTATCCTGCCCTACGACATCTCGATACAGGCCACAGGCAACTATCAGTCGCGGCAGGTGATCACGCAAGGCTACCGCAAAGCCAACGGCTCATTAGACATAGGACTACGCAAGACGTTCCTCAACAAGACCTTCGCCTTGGCAGTCAACTGGCGAGACGTGTTTGACTCCCGATCTTGGGAGAACTACACAGAGGGTCCCACCTTCTGGCGTCATCAGAAGAACCACCGCGATCCGCGTCTTAACATACAGCTCACTTGGAATTTCGGCAATATGCAGCAAAAGAAGAAGTCCCAGCGCGACGACCAGCAGGGTGGCGGCGAGGAAGAGCGGCAGGGCTATGGTGGCGACGATTTTGAGCAGTAGCAACAGTCTCTTGCGCTGAAGAGACCGTCTTTTTCCGTATCGCAGCAAAAAAAGTGGCGTTTCGCTACGCTCTTTTCACTTTTTTTTGTACCTTTGCACCCACGTTTGCGGTTGCCCTGATAGTTAAATGGATATAACAAGGCTCTCCTAAAGCTTAGTTCCCAGTTCGATTCTGGGTCGGGGTACAGAGAAGAGAAGAACCGCAAAAGGGTACAATACCTTTTTTATCCAGCGTTTTTTATTTACTTTTGACCATAATCTATAGGGGAAAACGATGATTATGACAAACTGGAAGCATTTATTTGTACAACTGCGGAGCCACTTCGACTTGATGGCCGACCGCGAAGATGAACAACAGGTGATTGATGAAATCAGCCGTGGTGCTGTGTTCAAGGGCGCCAACGTGTGGGTGCTTATTTTCGCCATCTTTATTGCCTCGTTGGGACTGAACGTCAACTCTACGGCAGTCATCATTGGAGCCATGCTTATCTCGCCGCTTATGGGTCCTATTATCGGTATGGGACTGGCAGTAGGCACCAATGACTTGAACCTACTAAAGCGTTCGCTACGAAACTATGCTGTAGCCACCGTCGTCAGTGTCGCAACAGCAACTGTCTATTTCCTATTTTCACCCTATAAGGAGGTACAGTCGGAACTACTGGCTCGCACCTCCCCCACCCTATACGACGTGATGATAGCTTTCTTCGGTGGAGCGGCTGGCATTATCGCCCTCGGTACGAAAGGAAAGGGTAACGTCATTCCTGGTGTAGCCATAGCCACTGCGCTGATGCCTCCCCTCTGTACGGCAGGCTTTGGTTTGGCTACAGGTCGCATCTTATTCTTCTTGGGAGCTTTCTACTTATTTTTTATTAATACGGTATTCATAGCCCTTGCCACTGTAATTGGTGTGAGGCTGTTGAAGTTCCGTCAGTATGAGTTCCTTTCATCAGAGACGGCACGGCATGCCAGACATGTGCTGATGGGCGTGGTTGTACTGACGATGGTTCCCGCTGCTGTGATGACTTGGAGAATAGTGCGTGATGAGATATTGAACAACAATGTAAAGCGTTTCGTCTCGACCGAATTGCAGCAGAAGGGTACGCAAATCCTGCAAAGCAATCTTGACAGAGAAGAAAAACGGTTGCGCATCGTTGCTATCGGCAAGGAAATTACAGAGGCCAGTCAGCAGGTGGCTCAAGGACGTATGACTCAATATGGGTTGAAGGACTATCAACTGCGGGTGATTCAAGGAGCACAGACAGACAGTCTGATGATGCTCAACAACGAACTGACACAAGCCAGCACCAACCATGAAGCCGATCGCCAGAAGCTACTTGAACTATCGACAGAGAATAACGAACTGGCGCGTCAGTTGAACGAATATACCCGATATGAACAATTCACTCAAGAACTGCGCACAGAACTGTCAGCTTTATATCCACAAATCAAGACTATCAGTTTGGTCAAAACAGCAGAATGCAGTCGTGACACCACAGCCATGAGCCATTTTACAACGGCAATTATCAGTACAAACAAAGAAGCTCGGCTCGCCCATGCCGACCTTCTCAAACTTACTGAATGGCTGAAAGCCCGTACACATGCCGACAGTCTTGTCGTTGTTGAGAAATAAGTGATTTTATATTTTTAACCAAAAACGGTTAATGATAAGACCGTCACGATATTTGTTGATGCAAACATCGTGACGGTCCATTTCATAGTTAATGACCTTACGGAGATTAATACTTAATCTTTCTTGAGGTACCGTCAGTCATCTTCACGATGTAGACACGTCCGACTTCTGGAACAATAGTGCGGCGACCATCAAGCGTATAGTATGCAACGGGATTTGCAACCGTCTTCACGTCGTCAATGCCTGTGGCCTCGTCGAAAGTGCTGCGTGCTAATGCATTACTGTTGCCCACATAGTAGAGACGGAAGTTATCGAAGATAGCCCAGTCGGAGGTCTTTGCAGTACTCTTGCGTACACCAAAGCGTAGGGTTCCGTTAGAGACATATACGCGGAGGATGTTTTCGTAGAGTCCAGCTGCGAAAGCTGTCTCTGCATCACGCATATTGTTCGGATAGGCAGTAAGCCCCGTAGCTGCCTGCAAATCACTCAGACCTATGCTACTGCGCAGACGTACAGCCTGAGTAGCATCGTTGGCATAGAGTGTAGCCAACTTGTTGGTTCCGTTGTCATTCGAACCGTTACGATAGAAACCGTTGACAGCCAGGATATACCATCCGTTGGGAATGCCGGTCAGTGTCTGATAGGTGTCGAAATTCTTGTTATAATGCTCGGCATCGGTATATGACTGGAAAGCGAATGCTGTTCCGCTCCAACCCGTATTGTTGTTTCCGTCGAAGCCACCATTGTTGACGGCTATCTCATAGGAACCTACAATCTTACAGTTCAGCTTGATATTGTCGAACTGCAACTGTCCAGCATATCGGTTGGTGTTATAGATGATGCTTCCCACCTTTACGAAGGACGAGCCAATGTTGATGGCCGTTCCGTCGATAGAGAGGATAGTGCCAGCGGCAGACGAATGTAATGAGACATGATGGCTAATGGTGGGAGCCGTTTCCGACTTGAAATAGGTGCCCTTGGTCACAGTGTAGTTGCCTACCACATTTCCATTCACTACAATCTCGCCTGTCGTGGCTCCAGTGAAGGCACGGAAGGTGGCAATTGCACCATTGTTCTCGTCGCGAATAATGAACTCGCCGGCACGGTCGGCATTGCTACCGATAATCGAAGTCTGAGCGAAGTCGAAGTCAAACTCATACACCGTAGTGTTGGCATATTCTGCGATGGCTGGGAGTGTGAAGGTTGCAGAGGTACCATTGTTGGCGTCAAGCACACTCTTCAACCAGATGCTCTTGGAGCCACTTGCGCTGTTAGCCTGCTGAACGGCTGTGAGACGGTTGCCGAGGGCGATGGTCCAGTTGTCGAACCAGTCGGTATCCTCGAAGTTCTGGACAAACACGTCGAGGTAGACAGAATTGTCTATCTGATAGGAGGCATCAATAGCGGTACCTACATGCAAGTAATAGCTCTTGTTGGCTTCGTTGTAGAAGACAGTGCCGAAGTGTCCGTTGACTTGAGCTGTACACTCTACTCTTACGTCGAGCAGACTGGCAGAGCCTTCAGCCATCTCCTGCAAAGTGCCGAGCAGATAGTCGCCATCGGCCAAAGCGCCATTAGAACGAATGTCTATCACAGGAACAAGGTACTCGGGACCATACTGCCAATCTTGTGTGCGAACAAACAGAGACCTTATGTTGAGGCGATCACCATTTGTATTGGCGCTGCCATTGATGTCAAACACCAGGCGTGAACCCTCCTTGATGGTAAGACTGTTGACTGTCATGTGGGCATAGCCGTTGTCGTTCACATAAGGAGTCGACTTCAGGTTGCTGGTAATATAGAGAGCAGAGCCATATTCCATGGCGATGGACTTGTATTGGCTTTCGGAAGCTACAAGGTCGGAACCAAGGAACAGTTCCGTGAAACGATTGGCCCAAATATCGCTGTTGGTGATACTTCCATTGCAAATCAGCGCACCTTGCCAAACGTCTGTCTTACCCGAATGGGTGTGAGTCTTATAGGGCAGATGAGCAGCAGAACCTCCTTGTTTGCAGAGATTAGTGGTACCCGAAAGTCCATTACCAGTCAGTCTGATGCGATCCCATGTATGTTTGGTTTCGGTGTACTGTGGAAGGTCGCCTCCCTCAATCGTCGTGCGAGAGTTGAGGAAAAGTGTAGAAGGCTGAGCGCCGCTGTTGATATTAACAGAATACTCCGATCCGTTGCCATCAGGCCATACGAATACGTCTTTTCCATTGAGTGTTGTAGTGATGGAACCGTTGTTCCCAATACCTGTGCGTCCAGTCCAAGTGGCTGCTGGAGGAGCCTGAGTAAAGCCTTCCAGCTCACCCACGAAGAAGCTGGGATGAGGCGGCTGATTGTAGCCTTCGGTCTGCCATACCATTGCCTGACGATACTGATGATCGTACCAAAGCGACTGCATACGATGCTCGGTAGGAGTAACGGTGGTATAGACGCGGATGTAGCGGTTGTCAGATGAACGCATCACAATCTCTTCACGCCAGTCACCCAAAATGTCACCCAAAGCACATGGATTCTTCTTTGTACCATTGATGCATGCTGTGGCATAGGTGCCATGACCTGTATCGAAGATTCTCTGCCCCAGCTTGTCCACATAGAGGTAGCTTTCGTTTGAGCCAGGACCATTGAGCGTTTCCGACAGCAAGTCGCCGTCCCAGTAAATACGGAAGTTGAGCGCCATGGGATATGGTGTCTGAGCATTCCAGTTGTTGGCCATTCCATCAATATATGTCGGTGAAGTTGGATTAGACTGCACATAGCTCAGAGGGAAGATACCAGAACCTGTCGAAGCACCAATGCCTCCAGGATATTGGTTGGTGAAGTTGCCAGCCATGGCACGTCCGTCGTCACTACTACCTATAGTACGAGCATAGATTTCGCAAGTGGCTGCATTGCGATAGTTGTTACTTGGATTATCCTCATTGCAGGCAAAAGTCTCAAGACCTCTTCTGAAGGGGTCCAAGTCACCTGTGTGCGAAGCATCACCATGGCCAAGGCCCGTCGAAGAGCATCCATGCAGAGAAGAATCGCCTGTGTGGAAGTCGAGTACCATGGAACCATAGATAATCTCGTCGCTTCCGTCCTCATCCACATCAGCGATGGAGAAGTTGTGATTGCCCTGACCATACCATCCGCTGTTGGTATAGCTATGCCATGTGTTACCCACCTTGTAAAGCTTGTTGGTGCTCTTGTTTACGCGGTAGGTGCAGGCATCGGTCTTTGTGTAGATACCACGTCCGAGGAAGATGTAAGGATTCACGCCGTCAAGATATGGAGCACCCATGAAATACTTGCTCGAACGGTGTCCGTAGCTATCTCCCCAATCGGAAGCATTTCCGCGAGGCAGCGGATAGGAAATCACATCATAGGTATAACCATTTTGGCCATTGATATACATGAGCCACTCCTCACCTGAGTTCGAGAAAGTCATATTGGCCACATGGCTGATGCCATTTCTGATGTTCTCATTGACATTGCCAATCGTCTCTGTTGTACCATCGGCATGGTGAATAACGGTATTGGCACCACCACGATAAAGCACCTCGCAAGCCCCGTCCTCGTTCCAGTCAAAAGCCACAGCATCCCACTGCTCATCGGAACCATAGCAAATATTTGGTCCGCAGTCAATCCACCACAGACGTCCATAGTTGATGCTCGAAGCATAAACCTCTATCTGACAGAACATCTGATAATTTGAAGCGGGGAAAAGTTGGTCCTGGTCGGTCTGATTCTTCCGCTTTACGATGAAGTCGATTTTTCCATCACCATCTACGTCACCAAGAGAAATGTCGTTGATGATGTAGTTGGCCATTGCCGTCGACGGATTATTCTGTTTCCACACTGTAACACCACTACGTGCTTGAACGTTGGATACAGGAAACTCGAAATACTGAGTCTGCCAAGGTGTTACTGCTGCACATTGCTGACTTTCCACACCATTCTTAACGGCTGCAACCGTATAGGAACTGGAAGTGCTGCCACTTCCATCCACATAATTCGAGGCGTACAGGTTCTGAGCAATCAAAGCACCGTTCCGATACAGTTTGTACGTCACATCGTAATATTCATCTGCCTGTACACGCCAGCTGACATATACACCAGAAGATACTTTCACGGCGACCAGACCCCTGTCTAATTGATCTGTCTTACGCTGAGCATTAGCATTGCCCAAGAACACAATTGAAAGAATAACCAACGCAGCTACTCGTCCGTACCTGCTTAGGGATTTACATAAAGTTCCCATTGTTTTAATTTGTTTTAGTTGAATAATGAAGGTTTGTTAGTCGATAATAATCAAGATGTTACCCGTTAGGCGCTGCAAAATTATAGAATGGTTGTAAAACGGACAATTATTTTAAGAGAAATTTGTCAGAATAAACAATAATTAACCTTCCCGCAGTCAATCGTAACTATTCAGGCCAGTACTGTGCTATGAAAGGTTAACGCATTGCTCCCAATCTCAGCACATTGTTTGAAATG
>Ga0326512_10002615_pt1 | contig 13311 bp, 23 predicted proteins | sample 1_2617_0518_D_FD_203652 | JGI IMG/M metagenome (GOLD analysis project Ga0326512, IMG submission 203652) | Bovine rumen microbial communities from UC Davis, California, United States - 1_2617_0518 | ecosystem: Host-associated > Mammals > Digestive system > Stomach > Rumen | place: USA... | reverse complement strand
TTCTACAAAAGCTAAGCGAAAAAATTGCAGGAATTTTGCAGGATTTTCACCTGCGCGCCATCAACGTAGTCGTATAATTTTCCAGGATTTTCCAAGAATTTATGACACCGGCGCCAACTACGTACCAAAAAATTCTGAAAATTTGACGTCATAAAAAGTTGATAGAGATTTCAACTAAAATCTACTTAAAATCAAAAGAGTAAAAAATATATATAATACGTATACGTATTACGTATAAGTATTATATATACGTATTATAACCTTCAAAGTTTAAATTGTGGTTTTTGTGTGGCGGTTCTTTGCAAGGCGCGAAGCCGCCGCAGTCAAAGACCCGCACACAAAACGTATACGTTCAACTTATACATATATATATATATATATATATATATATATACGTATATAACTGCCCAACCTAACTTCGTTCCGCGTAGCGCGGAACGCACACCGTATAACGTATACGTATATCTGTACATATATAATATATATAAAATAAGGCTTTCTTCGCCGGAGAGGCGAAGGCACACCGTATTCGTATACGTTTAACATATACGTATATAACTGTCCAACCTAACTTTCTTAACCCAGCTTCAGCCTATCCTCCGTTCAACGTATATGTAAAACGTATACATATATAGTGACCCAGCTTTCCTTTTCGTCTACATGAAACGTATACGTTATACGTATACGTACTGTGTATACGTAGCTCGTTTTGACAAATGGTTCGAGAGGTGAACGGAGAGGGATAAGCGTTTTTTCGGTAGTAGAGGTCGATGCAGAGGGTCGAGGAAAGTCGGTGTTTGCTATGAGTAGTGGCTGCCACAGCCATCGACAAAAGTCAAATTTTAATAAAAAATTAACAAAAATTCGATACAAAACACAGAAAATTACCCAAAAAATTTGAAAAAAATAAATCAAATTTTCTTTTTTAAATCTGTAAATAAAAAAGACGAGAATTAATCTCGTCTTTTCTTATACGTTTAACGTACACTATGCTCTCTTGTATCCGTTAACCTTACCCTTTGCGCCCTTAATCTTCTCAGTCACGGCTCTTCCGTCCTCAACAGCTCTCTTCACAAGAACAGTTGCCTTCTGCGGAGTACCGATTTCCTCGAAGTGGTCGCAGATGTCAGATGCAGTAACGAACTCGTCACCAAGGAACTCTACGATAGCGTCTACCAGCTTAGCCTCAGCCGCCAGCTTCTCAGCTCTCTTCTCGTCAGCCTTACCCTTTCTCTTGGCATTGCCAGAATCCATAGCTTCAATGAGCTCCTGCGCCTTAGCCACAACCTCTTCATTCATCTCGCCATTAACGATTGCAACAAGCATTTCTCTCTTAGTCATTATTGTGCCTTTCTTCGACTTAAGGCAGTCGACGCCAGTTACATTTACTTTTCAGTGAGAAGTTACTTTTCTCTCTCACTTTCTATATTTATTATAGCAGGATTTTTAAAACTTTTCAAATTTTTTATTTCCTACTTCCGTTCACAAGGTGGAAGATTTTTTATTTTCTTTCCTTACCTTGTATATATATTATAACCGAAATTCGAAGCTTTTTCAAATTTCAATTTGTCTATAGATGTGGACGTGCGCCCAGAAAATTTGACTTTTAAAATCAAATTTTTATATAAAATTTTTTGAAATTTGATTTATTTTGTCAAATTTCTTTTGCAGCTCCCATGGAAATTTGAAATTTTTTGTCAAATTTTGCGGCGCAGCTCCCTCGAAAGCGCTTGAAATTTGACGGCGCGCAGTCGCAGCTCCTTTTCGACGCACCGGCGCAGCTCCAACGCAGCTCCCAGCTGCAGCTCCCTCCGTTACGTTAGCTCCGGACATTTGACAGCCTGGGCGCCGTCGACATACAACCACAACGAACAAATGTTCGTTTAGACGTGTGGAGTTAGTCAAGACTAACTTAGTTAGAATAGTCTAATTGTTAATAAATTATTAACAAACTTTGTTAAAAAAATAACAAACATATGTTCGAAATTTGACTTTTGGAAAATTTAGACGTGATACGTCTAAACAATAAAAAGACGGTTAAACCGTCTTTTATTTTTACTCATATGGTTCGACGTATTCATCGGTATAATAGAACAGTCCCTTTATAAAGTTTGTCGCTCTGTCGTCATAGTCTCCGCAATCAACTGCGACACAATAATTTGTTTTGCGCTCAAATTCTGTAATTAGTTCGATAAGTTTCTTTTCTAATTCTTCATAATCTTTTTTAATACGAGTGTTAAGTTCTTTGGTAATATCTTTTTTAAGCGTGATAAGTTCTTCTTTTGTCATTGTTGTAATATCCATAATATTTTCTCCTTTCATTTGATATATATATTATAATCTTTTAGGATAAACTTGTCAATTGGTGTTTAGACGTGATACGTCTAAAATTTAAACTGCAAAAAAAATCCGTCTTACCAGACGGACTTTCTCATCTTCTTATGCTTACGCATACAAGCAACAAATATTTCTTTTTCTATTAGCACATCTTCAAGTCCCGTGTGCGACTCGATAAATTCATGTTGCCCTGTGATGTATCTATAAAGAATTTCTGCGGTCTTTCTGACTTGACCATTTTTTGTGAGATATCCATTAGACTTGCACCAAGTACGATATCCCCATTCTTTACAGATTGTATCACTTGCCATTTTCATCGTGTCCCAAAGTGGAATGCCATAAGGGAAAAAGTATCTGTATTTTGATTTGGTTAAATATCTCTGTGTTGTGTTGGTTGACTTATAGTCAAATCTCATATTGTGTGCAATGATTGCTTTTACATTGTACTTGTCACAAAGATTTTTAATGTGAGTCTTTGCGGTTATAAACTGCACCATTTTGCGTGTGCCATTGGTAAGGTCAATTTCATAGTTGCCGAGTTTATCCGCATAATATGCGCTTGTCATTACTTCTTTCATACCTACGAAAGTTTCATAAATTACAAAGGAAAAACTTTCATAGACAACGCCGTTCTTATCATGTATACAACCACCAATATCGTATACAATCGGGTCATCCATTGAGTTACAAGTTTCTGTGTCTACTGTGAGATAGTATGATTTTCTTCTGTCAATTTTCATTACTGTATTGACTCCTTTCTTGATTTCGTTATCTAAGTATAACATGACCGCGCGCGGTTGTCAAATGGATTTTAGACGTAATACGTCTAAACAATAAAAAAGAGGACTATTAGTCCTCTTCATACCATATCTTTTTAATTACCAAGTGGTCAAGCAATTCACCAGAACTATTTATAACATAGTCTGCGACTTCTTCATTGATAAATTCCATTGAATCATTTTCGAAATCTTCCATACTTTCTGCCCAACAAGTTAAATTAAAGTCAATTGTAAATTCGATATGTCTAACCATTTTAATCTCTCCTTTCTGACAATGTAAGTATATCATTATGGGATTAGTTTGTCAACTAAAGTTTAGACGTAACACGTCTAAAATTTGGGATAGAAAAAACAAGGGATTAACCCTTGTTCTTTTCTTCGGCTTTCTTTTTTCGAATTTCTTCATCACGCTTGCGCTTACGCTCTTTCTCTTCGGCTTTCTTTTTCGCTTTCTCTTCTTTTTCTTCAGTAGCGCGGATGTAGTCCTGGGCGAGTTCGTAACCGTCGTAAGGTTCGGTTCCTTTATTTGCGCCAGTTGGCACTTTGAAAGTAATAACCATAAAATACTCATTATCTTCGCAACCAACACAAGGGATTGCAATTTCATTAGACTTGACGCGGAGTACTTCTTCACCAAGAGAAGAAAGATATTCACCGACTTTTGAAAGATACTGCGCGCGGATGAGTTCCATTTCTACTTTCTTTGATACTGCCATAATTATTACCTCCTTGATTTGATACCTAATTATAGCATGGGCGCAGAGTAAAGTCAAACAGTATTTAGACGTAATACGTCTAAACTTTGGAACAAGACACATAATTAATATGTGTCAAGACCCATCATTTCGGCTTCCCAATGTGAAACCTCACGAACAAATTTAGGTTCTTCGAAATATGTATAAGCACAAAGATACGCCTTTTCTTTCATGTCTGTTTCAACTATGAATTCTTCACCCGTATACTCATCATAAAATAGATAGTTTTTCATTTTTAATTCTCCTTTTTAATATAGCAAGATATAACAATACTTGGGTTATTTATGTCTATAGTTTCATCAGTAATAGAAATACTTTCAACTTGTTTATTCCAATCTTTTTCTGTAAAATCTTTTATTCTGTATAAAGGCACACATTCTCCACCATTAACACAATCCATTAATTCTAATGTGTATATATTATCATAACAAACCAATTTATAAATATCTTTAACTGTCATTCTATTTCTCCTTTCTTTTGATACCTAATTATAACAAGAATAAAAAAGAATTACAACCTCTGTTTAGACGTAATACGTCTAAATTTATTCAATAAAGGAAAAAGTCGACTCGGCGCCGACTTAATCCTTAGAAAAGAGGTAAACATTTCAGAAAATTGGGGTGGGACTTATGGCGCCCACTATACCATTATCTGCTACTCTGCAAGGAAGTAACCCTTCTGTGTTCCCTTGCCCTTGACCTTTACATCAACTGACTGAACACCTTCAACTGCCTTAACAAGTGGCGTGACCTTCTGAGTCGAAAGACCAGTTTCCTTTGCAAGTTCACTTGCAAGTTTTGGTTCAGAAGTCAGAAGTGTTGCAATCTTTGCGATAAGTGGTGCGTTCTCAAGTGACTTCTTACTTGGCATACTTGCTCTCTTTGCATTGCGTGCATCGAGTTTTGCAAGGCTCTCTGTTGCGTGAGCGATAACGTCCTCTGTGATTTCATTAGCGATAACTGCGTTGAAGAATTCTCTGTTAGTCATAATTTGTTTCCTTTCTACTGACTTAAGTTTTATCTTTACTGTGATTAGATTGTATCAAATTTTCTTCAATCTGTCAATACCTTTTTATGTTTTTCTTTGTTTTTATCAAGGAGAGACGCTTGCCAATGTATTACCTTTAGGCGCCTTTTATCAAGTCTTACTCTCCCCTTGACAATTATTATTATACTCTTTTTTATAAGAAAGTCAACATTTATTTAGACGTAATACGTCTAAATTATCGACCGGGCGCGAGAAAACGAACGAGTGTTCGTTTTCTCGTTCGTTATGCTTCGATTATAAAGAAGTCTTCGTATTCTTCGATGAGTATATCATCAATGTCGCAATCTTCTAATAATACTGTAAGGATATCTTCTAAATCCATATTAACTCCTTTCTAAAATTAACACTCTTCAAAATATTTTTCATATTCTTCTTTGGTAATTTTGGTTAGTATACACTCATCATAACCATCAAACCACCAATCTACAAGTAAACTCATACCCTCATCATATGTACTTGCTACATCAAGAAGTGACTTCTTTTTCTTATTGGTATAGATTCCGTAATATTCCATCGTTAACCCCTTTCCAAAATTACTATTCTATGGTTTTCTTTATCGTGATACTTATTAAATCTATCGAAGATAACTCTTCTTGATGCAGAGGAGAAAACAATTTTCTTGTCTGCCTTTCTTTGTATTGCATATATTCTCATTTCTGTTCTCTCCTTTCTGACAATATAAAGATAACATATTCGGAATTAAATGTCAATCATGTTTTAGACGTAATACGTCTAAAATTTAATTTGTTAAAAAAATCTCAAGGGCTTAACCCTTGAGAATAATTGTGTTGTTTGTTTTCATAAAACGGATTGAGTCAACCTCATCAGTAAAAACAATTTCATGATTCTTTTTTACTGTGAAAGTTTTTCTCTGCGGGCGGACGATTGTTCTGTAAGGCTTATATTCTGTTTCAATCTGTGCGCCCATATCGAGAGAGAAGAACAATATTTCTGTTTCTATTTCACTATCTGCGAGTGCGGTATGTTCTTCAACAAATTCTGTATTTCCGCTGATGTATCTATATACATTTTCTGCGGTGGTTGAGTAATTGCCACTTTCAGAAAGTGCGTTATGTGTTTCGCACCAATCCTTGAAAACTTCATCACATATATAATGATGTGCATAACCCCTAATATCATAAATTGGAATTGTATCAAAAGGATTGTTACACTTGAACCAATCACAGTTGAAATTGAATACCTTTTCATCAAATGGAGAGTTATAAGCATATGCAGAGGTAACCTCAAAATTCTTAATATCTCTAATCATACGCTGACAGATATATCCGAATTTATCCATAGAAGTTTTACGACTTCTCATTGATGCTACATATATATCTCTCTTGTTAGCATAGTATGCAGTAGTGAAAAGCATTGGATTATGCCAGACTTGTTCTACAACAAAATCTCTCTTACAGAAAATTTCTGCGGTATCAGAGTTGGCAATAACATAACCAATGTTATAGCAAAAAGGCTTATCGAGTGAAGTTGTTTCTGTGTCAAAAATCATAATATTCATTGTTTTACCCCTTTCGGTTATCTATATCTTACAATTCTTATTATACTCATTTTAGGACAGAAGTCAACCCTTTTTTAGACGTAATACGTCTAAATTCAAAAAAAATAAAGGACGCCTCGGCGCCCTCTACGTTTATTCTCCTTTCTTCTCTCTAATCTCTTTGTCTTTAGCAATCTTCTTTGCCTTTTCTGCTTCCTTTACCTTTCTTTTCTCTTCTTTTGCTTCAAGTCCTCTCTCGTAGTCCTTTGCCATCTCGTAACCATCATATGGTTCTGTACCCTTATTTGCACCCGTTGGTACTTTTACTGTTACAACAAGAAAATCTTCGTTTCCCTCACAACCTACAACGGGAATTGCAATCTCGTTTGACTTAACTCTCAACACATCTTCATCAAGTGCGAGAAGTGCGTCTGTAATAACCTCAAGATATTTGTTTCTAATAAGTTCTCTTTCTACTTTTCTACTAACTGCCATTAGTTTAATCTCCTTTCATTTGATATAAGTATTGTAACACTAATAGAATCAAAAGTCAAATAAGTTTTAGACGTAATACGTCTAAATTTGACAAAAGGAATTAAAATTTTAATTCCTTTATTTTATATATTTATTATATCATATTTTGTTACAAAAGTCAAGTTTTATTTTTAATACAAACCGAACACTAACGGAACATAGAAAATTATCGGAAGTGATACTAAAAACAAAAACATATAGAATTGACTACCTGTAATCTTTTCCATAATTCCACAAACTATGATAAAAGATACCCAAATTGCAAATATTAACCAAATCATTGTTTTAATCTCCTTTCTGTTAAATGAAGAGGGATTAGTGATTAAGAGGACTACTTTAGTGCCCACCTTGGGACTTATGACCTCCCCTCTTGACAATGTAATATTAACATATCTATAATAGTTTGTCAACTACGTTTTAGACGTAATACGTCTAAATTAAAAAGTTCCTTATTAAAGGAACTTTTCATAATTCTTTTTATTCACTTTTTCTCTTTTATACTTCTTGTTTTCGTGTGCGCCCGTTCTAAATGGAATATCCTGCATTGGGCGAGTCTGTCGAAGTGTATCAATTGCCTTGATTGTTCCGACTTTTTCAACTTTCTTTTTCTTTGCCATTTTTTACCTCTATACCATATTATATCCAAGTGTCTGATGTTTTCTTGCAATTTCTATAACGTCTTTTCTGTCAATACCATATCTTTTAATCTGATTTGGTCTTGCAATTAATTTTGTAACCATTTTGTGAGTACGTTCATTTCTTATAACGATGATACCTGTATCAGTTACTGTGTGAAGTTCTGCGCCCTTTGGATGTCCTTTGTCTACTCTGAAAGTGCCAATTGCGTTTCCAAGTCCTATCTTTTTGATAAGTTCTTCTCTCACTTTTCGATCGTCTGCGTAATGTTTGCTTGTCATTGTCTTGTCCTCTCTTTCTATACATAGTATACACTATGAAGAGGGACTTGTCAAATAGTTTTTGGACGTAATACGTCTAAATTTTACGTACACGGCGCGCGGTCAACTAATTTTCGGAGAAGTCTAACCTCTTCATAAAATAGCGACCGCGCGCGGTGTACGTTTTACAAGAATTTTATTAATTCATATTAAACTGAAGAGAAGTTAATATTGCATTTTTTGTTTCTTCATTTTCAAAACGTAACCAATGATTAGTTCCACCTATAAAATAAATATTAATTGCATTGGTATAATTTTTTATATAAAGAATATTTTTAGGATTAATTATTTCATTTCCATATTTAATCATTTCTTACCTCTCTTTATTTTCTGAAAATTTTAGGAAACCTTTTCCTATCTGACAATAGTATGATAACATTTTTCAGAAATTTTGTCAAATATTTTTTGGACGTAATACGTCTAAATAAAATTCTCCAAGAAAAAATCTCCCAATTTTGGGAGACTTTTCTAATGAAGAGGGATTGCTATGCAATTGAGTATGCCTTTCTCTTACCCTTACCCTTTACCTTAACATCTTCTGCGTTAAGTCTACCATCCTTTACGAGCAGAGTGCAGAGTGAAGAAACTCTCTGTCTTGTCAGACCCTCAATTCCGAGACCCTCAACAATTGGGTCAATCTGCATTGGTTCATCAGACCCACCAACAACACCGATAATCTTTTCCATAATTTCGGCGTTCTCTGCCTTTCTTGGGTCAATCTTTTCCTTACGCTTTGCGTTTGCTTCGTCCATCTTGACGAGTTCTGCCTTGCACTCTTCGATGAGTTCATCAGTGATAGTGTTAGCGATTACCATTTCAAGTCTTTCTCTACGTGTCATAATTTTTTCTCCTTTTCTTTAATTACTTTAATCTTACTATAATAAGTATAAACGAATTTTGTTTAAAAGTCAAGTTTTGATTTTAGGAAGTTCAACTTATTTTTTGATTTCCCTCTTTCCTCTTGACAATTGTATTATAGCAAAAGATTTTTCTTTTGTCAAATGATGTTTAGACGTAATACGTCTAAAAAAAATTAATAAGAATAAAATCCCTCTATGAAGAGGGAAGTTATTCTAAAAAGAAAAGAGGTAATATTTATGCAAGGCAAATTTTTCCATCAAGTACATAATAAATTTCTTCTGCACCGTCATATTCTGAAATCATATAGTCTGTTGCAATATCGGGAATTTCTTCTACAACCAATTTTCCAAAAGGTATTTCAACACCATTCTTATAAGACTCTACGAAACTTACGAGTCTTTCGTCTGTTCTTTTTATATCATCATATTTATCCATATGATATTTTTCACAAAATTCTGTAGGAAGTGAAAAACCGCCATATCTTACATTAATAACAATCTTCATTTTCGGACTCCTTTCGTTTATCCCTTTTCTTTGACAATTGTATTGTATCATTTTCGGAAGTGTTTGTCAAATTAATTTTAGACGTAATACGTCTAAACTTTATTTTCGGAAAGAAAAGACCGATTAATCGGTCATTTCTTTTAACTCTCTCAATTTTTCTATAATATCGGTTGTGTTTGGATTTATAGGAAGTCCGCGCCATTTATTTCTAACTCTCTCATCATCATCGAAAATAATTCCGTCTTTTTCTTTTGCTACATAATCTTTTCTTGTGCCATATTTTACAATGTGCATTTCATCGAAAGTAATTTCGGGAAAGTTTTCTTTTAACCAATTTTTCTTGGCGACTCTTACCGCTTTATCGTAAGATTTTTCGGAATCTTTTGCAAGCCACGAAATTATTCCGAGTTTAAAACCCCTATTCTGTAGGATTGAAAGTAGTAGCTGAAATTCTCCAGCTTCTACCATTGGTTCAGCTTCTACATATGGTGAAGCGTCTGCCTTGCGAAGTTTTGGGAGCCAATCAGCAACGCTATAAAGATTTGCAATAGTTCCGTCCATATCGAAGTAAATTGTATACATTTTAGGTTTCCTCTCTTTTCTTTATTTACTGTACCTACATTATAAACGAATTTTCGGAGAAAGTCAACCGTATTTTAGACGTAATACGTCTAAATTCGGAAATTTTGTATAAAATAAAATATATAGCTTCGTAGCTCCAAATAAATTGTATACAATTTTGGGTGTGGCGCAGCCACAGTTTCGTAGCTCGCAGCTGCCATTTTATGGAAAATATAGGGCAAGAGCGCGGACGTGGGCGCGAGGCTCGAACGATTTTTGGAGGTTTTCGAACGGCTGTTCGGCTCTCCTCTCACACTGATATTATACCATAGAAGATGAGTTAGTTACAACTAACTTTTGGACGTGATACGTCCAAATTTGTTTGTGAAATAATTAACAAGTGACACGTCTAAATTTTATTGTTTGTGAAATAACTAACGAATTTATTTATGCGTAACACGTCTAAATTTTGTTGTGAATTATTTCACAAATAGACACGTCTAAATTTTATGCAATAAAAAAATAGGCGGTCAATTGACCGCCCACCAACCCAGACCCCAACGGATACCACAGTATCCATTGTGTCCGAGTTTAATATATATGTGATGGTATTCTGTACCGATGCGAATACTTATAAATGACTTGTTAATTCTAATCTTCATTATCTTTCACCTCTCAATTTAGCTATATCTATAAATGTATCTTCAATAATTGTACGGCGACCGAAACGCTCAGCCTGTTCTATTGCTTTATCAAATGTGGTCCACGCTCCAATACCATTACTATATAATACTGCGTAAAGTTTACGAGTCGGCTTATTTATAAGCTCAGGATTTACGTGTCTTTTTATGATATTCATTTTATACCTCTTTTCATTTAGCTTTAAGGGGTCTTTGCAGACCCCTTATTTTATTTGATTGTGATGTAGATACAAGGTGTATGGTCAATCTCGAAAGTGTTGATAGTGGTAAAACTTTTAACTTCACGCTCGAGATATGGTGCAAGCTCATTGCAGTGCATATCGTGTTCACTGAGGTAACTCAGCTGACCACAATACCAATCATTGTGAAGTCTGTGCTTGTAATATGCTACTGTATCATCAACAAGGTCGTTCATATCTGTATTGATGGTGCTGTCTGAAATAATTACATCTGTGAATTCGTGGTCTTCCCACGCCTTAAGTAATTCTCTAACTGTCATCTGTCTATCCTCTCTTTCCTAAAATTGAGTAGGGCTTTTTAGCCCTACTCTTTTGAGTTATCTTAAATACTGTATACTGTATTTCTATCGAAATCAGGCAGGCTCTTCATAGCTTCATAAAGTTTCTTTGAAGAAATCTGAATAGCTTCTTCATAATCACTCTGTCCCTTATGACCTGTCATTTTGTATGCTTTGCACTCGATTACTATGTCAATGAAGTGTTCTACTGTAGTAATCTTTGTGGCTTTGCGTCTAACGCCCTTAACGATTGTGCCGTCTTTCAGCGTTCTGTCAGCTGGCGTATGGTCAAGATCAAATACAAAGAACGTATTTGCTTTTGCTTTGCTATTCATATTGAACAGCTTACCTATTCTACCACCACCTGTTTTAGCTTCACCCTTAACACGCTTGCCGTCTGTCAGAATATAAACGTCGTTTTTATTCTGACTCTGAACACGTGTTATAGTGCTCTTACTATCGTGGCTTGCAAGCTCGAATACCTTACCATACAGACCACAATCTGTAGGCTGACCGTTTGCAAGTCTTACAAGGTCGGCTTTTAAAAGTCTTTCCATCTCAGCATAACGCTTTGCGTCATAGCTTCCATTGATTGTTGGCTTGTACTGCTTCATTAATTCAGCTGTTCTCAGCTGTACACTATTATACTTCATGGTTTACCTCTTTCCTTTTATCGTAAAGTGTAGCTTATTTCAGCCTTGCGTGTCTGCGTACCATCGCTTTAAGGGGTTTAAACCAGTGGTTATACGTCTAAAGTATAGCCAGTAAACGCAAGTCCTACTATTATCACCAAATAACAAGTTATCGCAACGTGTCAGAGAGTGTTATAAAAGTTCTGTGGTCGCTACCCACCAAGGTAAGCTATAAGAGTGAATATTGTCTGTGGGGTTTCCCCTTTGACAATTCTTATTATAGTCATTTACAGACTAATTGCAATACTTTTAACTATTAGAATATCTTAAATTTAAACGGTAGTCCTTAAGCTAAACTTAATACATTTCGGGAAAGTGTACTGCACCTCTGTTTTAAGGCTGGCTTAAATCATATCGAAAGTTTTTAAGAAAAACTTAACACTGTTTTTACTGTTTATTGCTTAATGGTATTTTTTTATATGAATAACTATTCATATGAGCGGGGCGTCATATATCGGAAGTTAGTCATCTCTAACCGCCCGCCGACTGCGGAGCTGGCAAATAAACCCCACGAAATAAAAATTCGAAATTTGACCCCTCTCCATCTCATATGATATAATTAAAATGGAGGTACAAAAAATGAACCGATTAAAGTTAGACTTTACGCTCGAATCCGCAATGGAGCGAGCTCAATTTATAGACACCTACATTGTACAGTTTCCGGACCTTACGAATTCAGAGGCTGAAACAATTGCCAACTATCTATTGTGGGGCAAAGACAATAAGGGTAAGGCTGTGGGTTGTGACTTAAATTTAGAAACCAAATGGAGTAGAGAGGAAAACTCTCCTGACTCCCTCGATGCCGTTCTCGAACAACCCGGCGCATCGCACATTGTAGTGAAGGACCTCAACAATGCAACGGTCTATAGGAAACCGCGTCAAGTTTTCGACCGCACGCAAACACGTAGAGAAGCACCGACTTATTTGCTTTCAACTTTCGAAAACCTTTGGCGCCTTATCGACGAGGTTGACCTCGAAATTAACTTTTACGAAGAACGCATAGGTAAGAGGGATAAGCCGCCTAGGAACGAATTACTAAAGCGCTTTACCGACGAAGAGATTGAACTCATACGTGCGCGGAGTCAAAAACTGAATCAATTTACTTATTTAAAACGTAGACATCAACTCGTAGATTTGCGCCGTGAGCAATTTACGATTAGGGATTCCTACCAGTCTACTTTTAACCTCACGCAAAGTTTATTTTCACCACATACGAGTTCAACCGTTTTCGATTGTGATGTTCCCGTTTTACCACTTGGACTAATTGACGAACCAGTGGGTAAGTTAATTTTTCAGCTAAACTTTGACCCCGGCGCCTACAACGAACAACAATTACAGTCAATTAGTAAGTTGGTCTGGTCAAAAAAAGAAGTTGACCCGTCTAAAGCTTTCGACTTCCGCAACCTCGAAGCCGTTTATCAATTATATCTGTTTAAAATTGATTTGCTCGACCAAATCGAACGCGATAGACTTTCAAATAAAGTTGAGCCAAACCAACAAAGTTTACTCGATACGCTTGACTTTTACGAACAACTCGCAGATTTAACCGACTTACAAATAGAAATTTTA
>Ga0326512_10002614_pt1 | contig 13312 bp, 19 predicted proteins | sample 1_2617_0518_D_FD_203652 | JGI IMG/M metagenome (GOLD analysis project Ga0326512, IMG submission 203652) | Bovine rumen microbial communities from UC Davis, California, United States - 1_2617_0518 | ecosystem: Host-associated > Mammals > Digestive system > Stomach > Rumen | place: USA... | reverse complement strand
TGGTGTGTTTCATGGTCTATCCCTTCTTCCTTTTTTCAAGCTGGGCCTGTACTTTCCCGTATTGAATCTTTGAGATAATAGGTTTATGGTTGCCGGTGATCGTCTGCCCTGCGTGGGTCAGTTCGCCCACATAGAATCTGTTTCCGAGTATCGCCGCAACCGTCCCTTTTGCAAAGGGCTTCCCGCGTCTGGTGGTCGCGCCGCTTTCGTTGATCTTCTCGGTGATCTTGGACAGGCTTTCGCCGGTCTGGGCCAGGGTGAACATACGCTTAACGGTAGCGGCTTCCTGCTCATTGACTTCAACGTGCTTCCTGTCCGCGCTGTAGCTGTAACCGTAGGGCATCGCCCCCGCTGGTTTATCGCCGCCCTTCGCCTTGACAGTGCGTCCACGGGCCAGCTTCAAGGAAATAGACATGCGCTCGTAAACGTCCAGGGCTTCCATGATAGCGTTAATCAGGTAGTCGCCGGGGTCTTTGCTGTAAAGGTCATACTTGGGTTGTTCAATGCTCTGCACCTTCGCTTCCCTGCGCATGATCTCCCGTCGTACAATGGCCTTTGTCATGTCGCTACGCCATAGGCGCGAAGTGTTCAGCACTATAACCACGTCGCCGGGTTCCAGCGTCGCCAGCATTTCAATCAGTCCAGCGCGCTTGTTAATCGCGTCGTCGTCGTCAGTGTCTTTGATGTTTCCAGAGATTCCAGCGTCCGCAAATATATTTTCGATCTGGATTCCCTGCGCTGCGGAATACTTGCGCAGTTCGTCGCGCTGTGCGTCAAGTCCATATCCCTTTTCCGCTTGCGTCCCGGTTGACACTCGGATATAACCGTAATATCTGCACATTGTTTGTGATCTCCCTTCATGTGGTCGCCCTTGTGATCTGCGGCGTAGACGGGGACGGGCTTTCGCCCTGTCCCCTGCTGGTGGTGCTGTCAGTCCCCTTGCGCGTCCTGGGCTGCGTCGAAGCTGTCCAGCGCGGCTTTTAGTTGATCGTGAAGGTTGCGCCATTTCTGCGCCGTCCGTCCGTCAGCTTCTACGCGCTGCGCGGTAGACGTGCAAGCAAGCATCAGGTTACAAAGGTCTATGCGCTTCATGGTGACGGTCAAGGTCTTTTCGTTTGTCATGGTGTTCAATCTCCCTTCATGTGGTCGGCGTGGTATGATCTGCCTTACATGAAATAGTATACCATGATTCGTTTATCCTGTCAATATCATTCATGACATTAGACGATATTTTATTGTTTTCCCTTTATCTGCAAGGGTTCTGTGCTGTTTTATCTTCTCTGTATGTTGGGGGTCTATCCTTATAGATAAACTTATTACATAAGATATGAATGTCAATATGATATGTTTGTCAAGGTGTTCTGTATCTCTGTAGCATCTGCAAACATAGGTCAGCTATTTATTGTTCGCCCATCGTCGCCGGTGCTGTGCCTGGGCTGCTGTAGCGTGTTCCCTGCTGGGCCTGTGATCTTCCCTTGGGTCAGTGTTCGCCCAGCTTCTACGCGCTGTCTACGGGGCTTCCTGTGGCCTGTGGTAACGTGCTGCGCCGTCCGTCTACATTTCCATAGATAAGCATGATAGGCGCAACCGTCGCGGCCTGTGTCGGTTCCGTCCGCTTCGATCTGCAACCAGGTGTCAGCGCTCCCGCCGTCGTCCTGTTGTTCAGACTTGGGTCTGTTCGGATTCGTCCCCATGTGCATAGCACAGTGTCAGGGGGTACCCTTGGGGTATTGGTGGGTCTGAATTGATACGGGGTAAACGCTCCGACCACTGTCCTTAATTAGCTTTTTCGGTTGCCGTTTCCGAAAATCGCGCGGGGTATAAAAGGATTTTTGAAGCTGGGGACAATCGTTTGACTGTCCCCGCGTAGTTATACAAGTGTCAATCTTGGCTTGGTTGACTTGGTTGGTCTGGTCGGACTTGGTGTCCTGGGCGGCTTCGGCGGCTTATAGGTTCTGCATCTGGTAGTGAAGTCGAAGCGGCTTTGTTCTCCGATAAACGTCATATAGCACTTCTTCCGATCTCGTCCGAAACGGTTTTTTGTGACGACCAAACACCTATAATCATACAGTTCTTCGGAATACTGCGGTAATTCTGGGTCAGCTATCTTTTGTTCCATCGTCGCAAGGTTCTTGAAAGTCCCGTCTACAATCGCGCCATAGTTCAAAGATAACTGAAGGTCGCCGCTGTATTCAATGGCGCTGGTGTCGCGCCCTGCTCCCTGGGTCGCGTTGCCGTCTGTATTGGTCGCTCTGGAATGTGCCATAATCAGGAATACGACGGTATTGTACTTGATAGCGAAGTCCTTAAACGCTTTCAGCGCTGCCTTAATCGTTTCAACGTCGTCAAGTATGCGGCCTTTTTCGTCAGGTCTGCTTTGGAGTAGTTGCAGGTAGTCTATAACGCATATTAACGGTTTTACCGGGTCGCGCAAGGTTGCTTCAAGTTCCATAGACTGAATAATGTCTTGGTAGTATGCGCTGCTCTTGTTCTCCGGCTTGTCTGCTGGGTTATAGGCGATATGCGGCGCGATCTTCGCGGCGTAGTATTGTGCCGCTGTGTTTACTGCCCTGCGCTGTTGCTCTGTCCATTCATAACCGCGCATTACATCTGTTTGTGAAGAACTACTGCGGCGTGACAAGCTGCGCGCAATCAACTGTTCTTCGCTCATTTCCAAATTGAAGTATAGCACATCTGCGTTTCCGTTTTCCGCTGCCGCTTCAAAAATCTGCTGCGCTATAACGGTTTTACCTGCTCCGGGGCTGGCTCCCAGCGTGACAAGCGTTTGACGGAGAAAACCGCCGTTGATAAGGTCGTCAAATTCCCGTATTCCTGTTGGTATCGGTCTAAACGCTTCCGTCTGGGCCTTCGCCATGAATCTTTCTATGGAAAGAATACTGTTGGCAGGTTTGCGCGCTGGCGCTGGGTCTGTGGTCGTTGGCTGCGGTTCGTTCGGTTTCTGCTTCGGTTCATCGTGGATCTCCGGCGTTCCCGACTGATTTTCCATAGACAATGAAGGATCTTCGGCGGGTTCTTTGTCGCCGGGGTCGCCTATTACGTCGTCGTAATCAAGTAGTTCTGCGCTGTCGTCTGGTTCCGGTTCGGTTTCCCGTATCAGCTTTGCAAGGCGTGAAAAGGTTTCATCTGTTCCGAGTGCTTCCACCATGTCCGATATATCGCCCTTTTCGGGGCAATCGGGCCACATTTTGAGTATATCCAGCATGTAGACGTGTGCAGCATGGCCTTTAATGGAAGCGGCTTCTATTTCTGCGAAGTTCCTTCCATCTTCGTCATTGTCGCCTAATATGTACACGTCTTTCCCGTTCAACTGTTGTTCGTATTCTGTAAACCATTTTTTACCTGCGTTCTTCTTCGTGGCTCCGTTTTCGGTGCTGGCTGTTGTTTCCTTCGTCCACCTGTATAGCGTGTCTGCGTCCTTTTCACCTTCGACAAGGAAGATTTTTTCACTATCAGGATTCCCGCGCATATACAGCCTTTGGGGGCATCCTTTATGCGTCATGCTAAAACCGCTTCTTGTGCTACTGTCCGTCTTAATCCATCGAAAATCCTTCTTCCCATCTGCTTTGCGGAATTTTGCCTTTGCAAGTCCATCTTGGAACATTCCATAGCAATATGAATAGACTGCTTCAAAGGTCAGTCCGTTTCGTTCCGCATACCATTGAAGGAAACTCCGCTGCCGATCTTGCTCTGTGGGTTCGGGCATCAGGTCAGACATACTAACTCCTATAGCATCACAGATTTCTTCGGTTTCACATCCTGCGTGACAATGAATAACAATCTTCCCGGTGTTCACATCTTGGAAAAATTCAAGTCCCTTGCTTCTGTCGCCGTGTGTGTGTCTTTTGCAGGGGCATGAAGCGCGGTAATGTCCAGGTTCGCCGGGTTTCGGCTCAACTCTATTCAGACGGATAATCAGGTCTTGGATAGTCATAGCGGAAAATCCTTCCTTTCGCTTGATTCTCCCGGCCTGTCATGTTATAATGACTGTGCCGGTGCTGTTTGATCTGCGGCTCCTGGCTGGCGGTGGTGCTTGCGGTGCGCTGCCGCCGTTTTGTGTTTCTATGGTCTTTATTGTAGCGGGTTATTTTCGCCCATTCAAGGCGAAAAATAATCCCGTTAAACGCTTTTAAGCGTTTTTAAGCCCTTTTAGATTTTTCGGCTGTCTGAAAAGCGCCTATTTACGGGGCTTCTTGGGGGGTGTGTGTGTCACGAGTACCCCCCTATTGTGTCGCAGGTACCCCCCTATTGTGTCGCAGGTACCCCCCTGGACGTGTCACGGGTTCCCCCCTTTTTTATTCGTCGTTCTGGGTTTTTCGCGGTCTGCCGCGCTTCCGCTTCGGCGGTTCCGCTGCTTTGGCTTCGGCTGCTATGCGTCTTGCTGCTGCTATTGCTTCCCGGCGCTGGGTCTGGTCGGGCGCGTCAATGACGACGTAATCAACCATCAGTCCCCGCCATTGGATATACGTTAGCGTGTTCGCCTGGTCTGGCGTGTATGTCGTTCCTGTCTTTGGGCTGCGATATTCCCAGCGCTGCAAGAATCCCTTGGAAATGCTTTCATTTATCGCCTTTTCAAGCGTTCCCTTGATACGTCCTTTCCAATTTCGGTTTCCGCTGGCTGTCATTTGTTCGTAGGTGGGAATCTCCGGGGCTGCATCCAGTAGACTTGCTACTGATAGCGTGCTTTCGGTTCCCCTTGCAACGTTGGTGTCCATGCTGTTATGCAGCGCGATCTTGTAGGCGATTGAAAAGGCGTTGGGTTTTCGTTCGTCGTAGGTATATAATGCTCTTGGGTACTGCATCAAGTAGGAATTAAGCAGGTATGCGGCTGCGTCTACATCGAAGTTGATTCTAAGGATGTTCCCGCGCCGGATTGAATGACTTGAGATAATGCGCATTTCTGCGTAGTTGCCACGGTTCCGGCCTTTGGTTTCTTCTGCGCTCCATAGCAAAGCGGATATGTCGTGCAGGTCGCGCCGTATGGACTTCTTAAATTCCTTCATGCTTTCGGGTGTGTCGGTCTGCCCTGGCCTTGTCAGTGATCGGTATTCGTCCAGCGGAATTTCTACGGTTGGAATGATGCTTGCAGCGTGTCCCCGATAATAGTTCGCGTTTTTCAAGTACAGAATAGCGTGATTGAGTATCTTCTTTGCGGAAACGCTCAAAGCGCCTAACAGGTCGTCGAATTTCTCTATGCGTAGTTCGTGACCATTCTTTGTGACGAAAAAGGCGGTTTCTGTGCTGTCGTCGCGCTCCATCCTGGAAACGGACAGTTGCATAATATCCGTAACCATTGGGCCATTCAGCATTGGAAAGAATTTCTCTTGTAACAGGCTTTCGGGTAATCCTGGCTTCCTGTTCGTCAAAAACTCTCGTTCTTTTTCTATGAAGTCGTCGCAAAAGACGGTTCGTAGAATGGTAACTATCGAATGTTCCCCACTGTAAAGGAATCTGACATTGGCAGGTAGTCCCAGGGCTTCCCGTTCTTCCGTTCGGCTGTGGTCGGGTTCGTATACTATTGGGAAGTCCTCTATTGTGAGTATTCCGCTTTGCCTGTGTCCGTCGATCTGTGCGACAAGGTGGAATCCGACTTTATCCGGGCTTGGGTAGTATTTGCTTGACAATTCCAGCGTGTAGAAGTTTCCTTCATAGACGCGATCAACAAGCGATTGCAGGGAAGCAAGGTCTATTCCGTGTTCTGTGATCGATGCTTTGACGGCTTCTTTCAGACTGTCGTCTATGGTCGTAACTCTTTGGCGCGTCGTGCTGTCAACGGTAACGGCGTTTTTCTGTAGGGCTACTGCATCGAAGATATTATAGGCTCTGTTCAGTGTGACGGCTTCGTTGTACGTCAAAACATATGCGTTCGGTTCCGCTTCGCGGCGCAGTTTGTCTTGGTCGTTCTCTGCGGCTTCCAGTGATGTTATATCCAACATTCCCCGCTTTATAAGCTCGTCAGCAGGAAGAAATATTGCGGTGTCTGTCATGATCTGCGGCTCCCTTCACGTTCATTCTGTGGGATTGGGTAGCGGCTTCCCTAACTGTTCATAGACTGAATCAAACGCTTCAAGTTCTGCGTGATTCGCTTCTATGTACTTTTGGAGTACATCCGAAACGAAACTGCCGAAACTTTGTTGCCTGTAGTGCGCAAATCTGCGCGTGTCTGAAAGTACCTGGTCGGGGATGCTGAATGATACTGGTGTCAGCTTTTCGCCTTTTCGCCGCCGTCCCCGCTTGGTCTGGGCTTCCAGTTCGTCGGCTGTCGCGTAGGTCGATGCGGCCTTGCCGGTGGGCTTGTTGGTTGCGTTCTGTACATCCTTCTTTGATACTGCCATGTCGTTATTCCCCTTTCAACTGTAGTATTATCTGCTCAACTATGGCTTGGTAGTCCTGCGCGGCGTTTGATCTCGGATTGTCGAAGATTGATCTTCCTGTGATCTGGATTTCTTCAAGCGCTATTGAACGTCTGATAGGTGGATTATAAACCATAATCCCCAGCGCGCGCGCCTGTTCGGTGATCTCGTCCAGCATTAACCGGTGTGCCGTCGTCCGTCCGTCGTACATTGATACGATTATACCATAGATTTCAAGCGTGGGCCTTGTTACTTGGATAGTGCTATGGAGTTCATGCAGCGCGTTCAGGCTTAGACGGTCTGGGCGCATTGGTATTATAAGCGCGTCGGCGGCGTGTAGCGCGTTCATGGACAGGGGGCCTAACTGCGGCGGCGCGTCGATCAGACAAACGTCGTAGCGGTCGCGTAGCGGCTCCAGGGCCATTTTTAAGCGGCTTTCGTCGCCCTTGCGGGTAAGTAGTCCCCGCGCGGACAACCGGCCATCTGCGGCGATCAAGTCCCCCTGCGCCGTCGTCTGTAATGCTCTTGTGACGGGCTTCCCGTCTATCAGTATGTCGTAGATGTTCAAGCCCTGGGCGGCGTTCAAGCATAGCGACAAACTACCTTGTGCGTCTGCGTCTATGTACAGTGTGCGGAATCCTGCGCGGTGAAGTCCTGCGCCTATACAAAGGGTCGAAGTTGTCTTAGACGTGCCGCCCTTTTGACAAGCGATTGCAATAACCTTCACTGTAACACCTTCTCCCAGGGTGGATTATCTAAGTAGATATGCGCCAGTTTCGCGCGCAGGGCGTTTGCGGTTTGTATCATGTCCGCTTTCGTTTCACCTTCAAGCAGGTCAAGCGGTTTGCGGTGTAGGGCATTATCAACATTGTCAAGGATATTGATTAGCATAATGGCTTCCAGCATGGATAATGCGTCGCTTGGAACTTCTTTCGTATACCTGCCAACAAAGCAATCTTCACATTCTTCTGGGTCTTTTTTGCGGGTGGTAGGCTGCTTATTGGTAGCGGCTTCAATGCTTGCTGTGTCGAAGCTGCCGCGCCTGCCGTCGCGCAGGTACTTTTCTACTTGCTTTACAGTGCGCCCATCTTCAAGGGCTTTTGCTGCGATCTGTGCTTGTATCAGAATGTCGTCGGTGTCCATCGTGCCGCCATCAATCATGCGCCCCAGCTGTTCCAGGCATCCGCGCGCCTTTTCCAGACGGTCAGCGCCGGGGATGCTGTCGCGGTTCGGCTCTATCAGAGTATCGACGGCGACTTGCTGGTAAAAGCGGTTCGCGTTCGTCCTGTCGGTAGTATCTGCGGAATAGGTTTCGCGCAGGGTCTTTAAGTGTGTCGTGGTCTGAAATAGGGTAGGTCTGCCGCGCGTCGCCATGTCAACAACCTTCTTTCTTCTATGGGATAATAAGTTATATATCTTCATAAGATATATAAGAACATCTGATAAAGCATAAGCCTTTATCAATATTATTATACCATAAGATTATCTATAAAGCAATAGGAAAAAGGGTAAAATTTAGGTAGCGGCTACAAAATTTTGAATCTGGTTTTCAATACTATATCATATGATAATCAATAACTTATTCAGATATATGTGATATGATGATATTGGGGACGGTTCCCCGCCCCCGCTGCTGATAGGGTTATATGCTATGATACATTCACCTTTTTAACGGCGATCTGTGCAGTTCCAAACTTGGGAAGTCCCCGCGCTATTCTCTTGACGGTGTAGTTATGTGGTGTGACGGGGTTTCCGTATGCGTCTACTTTCAAGTTGCCGTCCTGGTCAAGTTCCGGCGTTGTGTCAATCCATAGTATACTGTATTCATCTATAGGCGTGTCGCGGTCTGCAAGTAGGATAGTGCGGTCATAATCTGTATTTTCTCCAAACTGCCGCGCCGTCACTTCACCTTTTGCCGGGGAGATGTTGCCCCAGCTTTTGACGGGGGCGCTGTAGCTTACCCCCATTCCGATTTCATTTCCCCATTCGTCAGTAATAGGGCTGGTGCTTCCGTACAGCGCATAATAAAACGGCTGCTTGTTCCTGTTGGATGTACTCATGTATTGCTTCCCCCTGTTCCCGCAATCGGTATAACGTTCGATCTGATATAGGATAACACGTCGGCGTGTGCAAAGCGGCGTGTTATTCCGTTTTCCGTCGCGGCGGTTTGTCCTTCTATGCCGGATTGAGTATAAGCGATAACTGCGGCTTGAATCTGCGTGGGTTCATATTCGGCTGGGACAGTCGCCGGCGCGCTGCTGCTATTGGAGAATCTCCAACCGATGATCTCCCGCGCTGCTATATCAAGGTAGTTGGTCAGTAGTACATCTTCGCCGCTGTCGTCAATTCTCAATATCGTCTTGACGGCTTCTAACTTCTCGGCGTTGGTCATGCTTTCACCTTCCTTTATAATCGTGTGGGGCGGCTACTGCCGCCCCTGGTCGTCTTGCTGCCCTTGTTCCTGTTGTTTCCGGGCCTGTGGTTTCGTTCCCTTCATGTAATTGTAGACGCTGCCATAACGGGCAATCAGCGCGTCTTGGCGTTCGCGTTCGGCGTTCCCGCGCCGGTATGATTCGCTATAGTCGATTATGGGCTTTTCTGAAATCATATCGGCCTGGACAGCACTTTAACCGGCGCTGTGCTGGGCGCGTCGCCATACTGTATATAATGGTCGTAGGCTTCTTGCGCTTCGCGCAGGTCGTCCCCGGCTGTGATAACAGCGTCAAGCAATTCTGCGCGGCGTAACAAGTCGGCGCAAATTCCCTTCACCTGTTCACTGGTTCCGGGCGCGTTCTCCGCTGCAACGTAGTGTCCGCGCAGGGCTTCCAGTAGTTCCGTCATGTGGTGCTGATTCACGATCAAGCCATACTCTTTCACGTTGTCACCTTCCTTCTTTGTTCTGCTGCCGTTCACGTTCGCGGCGCATGTGCAAATACCAACCGCCATCACGTTCAATCTGTCGCCGTTCCGCTTCCCGCTGGGCTTCCGTCTTGCGACGTAGCTTCCGGGTGTATTCGGGTATCTTGTTACGGGCCATGTGTTCACGCTCCCCCCGTCGCGCTGCGTAGCGCGGACAATTCACGTTCAACGGCGCTTTCCAGCTTTTCAAGTTCCTTTATGCGTCGTTTCTGCTGGGCTACGATCTGCATGTTTAATTCGTCCCTGTCGTTCTGCTGGGCTGCGAATACCTTTGATCTTGCATCGTGGCGGGTATACTGTAGGTATTCGCCTATCATGCTTAGTTCTGATATTGATAACGTGGGTAATCACTCCTTGGTATCAGACATTTTGATCTGCGCGCTTGAAAAATGGTCGGTTGCCAGCGCCCATGCTATGAAGTTCAAATGCTTCATAGTTTCCAGCCAGTCCGGGCGCTGGGCGATCAGCTCCACGGCCTTTTCTATGTCGCCGGTGATCTCCTTTACGCGCTCGGTGTTGGTCATAGTGCTATGGTCTGGAATCGGGTCGGGTCGGAATACAAGCGGTAACATAGCGCGGTAATGGTCGCCCAGTTCCCCCATGAAATACTGCATCATTTCCGCTTTCTGCAACGTCGATTCTGCTTCACAGTAGACAAGGTGCGCCGGGTTGGTTTCCTTGTCATGAACAAGGGGAATAAGAAAAGATTCCAGCACATCACGCAGTAATGTTTCCATGTAGTCAAGGCGCATCCCGATTGCGTCCATGTGGGGCATAAGCGAAGTCTTGGTATTCTCAAACATTGTAAAATCCACCTTTCAATCTGTAATCCGTCTATGATCTTGTAAAGGTGGGGCGCATGTGATAGACTATCAGTAGCGCCCCTGTGTGGGTGCTGCGCGTCCTGGCCGTGATCTGCTTTGGTCGGCGTGTTCACGTCTGGGGCGCGTCCTTCTGTTCGCGCTGCTGGGACTTGTCCTTGCTATCCCCCTTTCGCTTTATTCCCATCATGCGGCGCAGGTCTTTTGATAATTTGTCGTCCCCGCCATTGACGGCGCGTTGTATCACGGCTTCGATTATCCGTTGCCGCTGCCTATAATAATAGGCGGTTCCGTCGTCGTCATACATCTTCATTCACCTGTTCGCCGTCCGGCTGCTGGTCGTCCTGGGGCTTGATATGCCGGGGGAAGCGCTGCCGCCACGGGTCGCGCAATACCTGCGGTTGCTTTTGCTGGTGCTGTCGTCGCAAGTCCTGCGGCGGCTGTGTCGCTCGTTGCCGGTTGCGTGACAGTTTGCCGCCGACTTTGCGATATTCAAGGGCCATTGTTACACCCCCTGCGGCGCGGCTTCGCCATTCTCCCAGGCTGCAAGGCGATTCATAGTCATGTCCATTGCGTGCTGGTCGTCGTCGTTCAAGGCTTCGGAATGTGCGTCGCGCCATGATTCCGCGCGGTCACGAACATACTTTGATGTGTTCGGGTTGTTGATAAGGTTGTCCAGACGTACAGCCAGCGGGTTATGGCTGCTGTCAATGTCCAGGGCTTTTTCGTAGCGATCAAGCATCCCGCGCAGGCTGCCGCTTCTCCATTCGTTTTCATTCGCCAGGTCGCTTGCGGCGAAGCTGATAAACTCGGAGATTGCGTTAGCTTCCGTCGTTCCCAGAGAATCAAGCGGGCCTATGGTCTGGGTGATGTAGTCGGTAGGCAGGTTGTTTGCTTCAAAAGCGGTTTTCAGTGCGCGCAATCCCTGATAGTTCCCCCGCATGGAATCTACGATAGACTTTTGCACTTCGTAGGGGGTCGCCTTGCCGTAAAATTGAAGCGTCGCCAGGGCTGCTTGAAAATCGCTGTCCCTGTGGTCGAAGTAGTTCCGGCGTTCGGCTATCTGCTTGTCGATCTGCTCAATAACCGCCATTGCAGCGCCGCCCAGCTTGCGCAATTCGGCGTTCTTCACGCTGCGCGCCTTCTCCAGCTTCCCGGCCTTCCATGATTCGCTGTGGTCTACGTCGGCGTTGATCTCGGCTATGGTGTCGTTGATCTCGGCGGTAACGTCGTCGCCCTGCTTCAAAAGACGGCGAAGGGCGCGCACATTCAAGGTTAATGCGGTGCTATCAAACTTCATTCGGCTTTACATCTCCTTCGGTATATAGTTCCTGAAATGGTTCTGTGAATACGCTTTCGCGCTCTGCGTGTCGGTCGGTAGTCCCCAGCTTGCAGCGGTTTTGAGATAGTCGGTATATGCCGCTTTTTTCGCGTCCGCTTCCTGCTGGGCTGCTTCGGCCTGTTGGCGCTGTTCCTGTTCGGCCTGTTCGCGTTCCCGTTCAGCTTTCGCAATGGGTAACGCTTCGTCTATGGCCTTGTTGACGATCTCGTTAAAGCGCTGGATTCCCTGCGCTTCTACGTCGTCCGTCATGATCTCGTCGCGCAACATTCTATTTGCTTCCCCCCTTCGCCCTGCGTTTCAAGCTGTCGTTCCAGTTCGCTATGAATAGCAATGGTCATGTCCTGGACAAACGGCGCGTTGTCGTGATCTTCAAGAATACGTCCGGCCTGCGTGAAAAACCATTCCCATATCTGTGCCGGTTCCATTGTGTTTGCGCGCTCCATTGCCCCAGCATATAGTGAATACATCACTTTCCAGACGGCGCGATCAGGTTTCAATGGGTTTTTCCCCCGTTTCATATGTGGCTTCATCTTCGCCCAGATAAGCCATAATCCGCTGCTTTAGTTCTTCTTCGGACAAGCTGTCGTCGTCATACCATGCGCCGCCGTTGTTGGTTACGCTCATATCCATGTCCATTCTGTCACTCATGCCGCAACCGTTGTTTTTCATCAGGAAAATTGCGACGGGTTCGCTTGCGGTCCGGGTCAAGGCGGCTTGTTCCAATACGGCGCTAAACAGTCCGCGCATTGAATCAAGGTATTTCGCGGATGCTGTCTTGTTCGCGCTTGCGTAGCGGTTCAGCCATTGCCTACTGCATCCCAGCGCCGCCGCCAGTCCGCTTACACCTGGGACTACGCCAGCGGCCTTGCATGATTCAAGGTAGCGGGTTACTGTTTCTTCCACGGCGGACAGGTCGTCCAGATTCACGCGCCCATGCTTTTTCAAGTGCTGCTGTAGCTCCATCTGTTGATCTATGACGTTCGCCAGCGTTTCACTCTTCACGGCCTGGGCGACAACCGGGTAACTGTTCGATCTGTTCAACCGGTTCTTTGCGCTGTTCTTGCGTAACTGCTCCGTCATGTCTACGACGGATTGTCCGCTTTCCCGGCGCAGGGGGTACTTGTCACTTGCCATTGCTTCACGTTCCTTTCTGTGGTGTGTTGTCGGTGGTGTTCTCGGCCTGTGCCATCTTGCGCCGCAGGTAGCGCATTGTTATTTCCGCGCTGCGTTCCGGGTTCGCCTGTCGCCATTTCCTTTGATATTCGGCGTTCTTCGCCCTGCGATCTGCAAGTATTTGTTCGGCTGTGCGTCTGTCCCTTGCTGCCATTCGACTATTCACCTTCCTTCCTTCAATAGTTCCAAATACATTATAGCATACTTTTATACATAAATCAAGTAGTTATTGAAGTTATGTTGTTATTGTTCTTATGGTTCTATGTGTTTAGTGATGGTATTGGAATACCTATCTTCAAGGGTAGTTTCCACGATTAAAAAGATGTTTCCATAGAAAAAGCGCCCTTTCCGGGGCGCTGTGTAGCAATCTATGGTCTTTGCTTCGCCGTCAATATCGTGTCCCAGGTCTGCAAGGCTCCCTGTAGGCTGCTGGTGATGATGGTTTGCAATAGCTTGTCCGGGGTCTTGGGGTTGTCCTGCTGCCCTTCATAGACGGCGTTAAAGCGGTCTGTAATGCGCTGCAATTCGCTTTCCTGCTCGGTAGTCAGTAGAATGTCTATGGTGTGTTTCATGGTCTATCCCTTCTTCCTTTTTTCAAGCTGGGCCTGTACTTTCCCGTATTGAATCTTTGAGATAATAGGTTTATGGTTGCCGGTGATCGTCTGCCCTGCGTGGGTCAGTTCGCC
>Ga0326512_10002613_pt1 | contig 13312 bp, 9 predicted proteins | sample 1_2617_0518_D_FD_203652 | JGI IMG/M metagenome (GOLD analysis project Ga0326512, IMG submission 203652) | Bovine rumen microbial communities from UC Davis, California, United States - 1_2617_0518 | ecosystem: Host-associated > Mammals > Digestive system > Stomach > Rumen | place: USA: California... | reverse complement strand
CAGAATGTAAAACATTCATAACCAAATTATTAACAACACAAAACTAAATCTATGGAAGAATTAGTTAAGAAAATTGACGAGCTCTATGCTCAGTTCAAAGCTGACGCAACTCAGCAGGTAGCAAAAGGCAACAAGGCTGCAGGTCTCCGTGCACGCAAGGCAGCTCTTGAGATTGGCGCTCTGATGAAGGAGTTCCGCAAGGTTTCCAACGAAGCAGCTAAGGCATAAATCCCACGCTGACCTTTTACACAAAGAAGCATCCATGGAGAACACACGGGTGCTTCTTTTTTAATGAAAATGAACCGATACATATATATATTATTAATTGGAATACTCTCTGTTTTAAAGCCAGGCTTTGTCAATGCCCGGGCGCAAAACACTATTTCTGATTCACTTGATATCTCCCTGCTGACATGCAGTCAGGGTCCTGATGCATATGAAAGATTCGGACATTCCGGCATCAGGGTTCTGGACTACAAAACCGGGCAGGACTTGGTGTTCCACTACGGTGTGTTCTCGTTCAACACTCCCAACTTCATCTACCGTTTTGTGAAAGGCGAAACCGACTATAAACTCGGTCTTGTCCCGATGTCTGCATTTCTGTATGAATACGATGCACGCGGACTAGGGATGACAGAGCGCGTTTTATGGCTTTCAAAACAGCAAAAGCAACGATTGGTTGAATTGCTCATCGAAAACTACCGTCCCGAAAACCGCACCTATCGTTACAATTACTTCTTCGACAACTGTGCCACACGTCCGTTTTACAAGATTGAAGAAGCCTCTGGCGGACTGATACGCTATGACAGCACCTGGGTGAAGCCTGTGACCCACCGCATGCTGCTGAAAGAAAAAACAGGCGAAAACACATGGCTCGACTTCGGCATCTCGCTCACTGTGGCCGGCCGCGCCGACCGTCCCACCTCGATGCGCGAACAGATATTCCTGCCCGAGATGTTGGAAAGGTGCTACGAAAATGCGATGATTGACCTTCCTGCCGGAAAGATGCAGGACAGTCTGGGAGAAGCCAATATCGTGCTGACGCGACCTCTGGTCAAGGAAAAACGAACCTTGCTGGAAATGAAACCCGAGGTGTATGAGGAGATTCACAATCACAACGTCCTGCTCTCCCCCCTTGCCGTCAGCCTGTTTGTCTTGCTGTGTGCCATTCTCCTCACCTGGGGACAAAGTCGCAGCCGAACCCGCGAACAGGAGAACGAGGCCATGACTTATGCCGAATATGAACAGGTGCAGACCCATCCGGCACGTAGCGTACTCCATCGCAATGCGTGGGATTGGGCCGGACAGATTTTCGACACGCTGCTTCTGCTGGTGTCCGGACTGGGTGGCATCATTGTGTGGTTCCTGAATTTCTTTTCCGAGCATCCGGCGGTATCAGAAAACTGGAATTGCTGGTGGTTATTGCCCACAAATCTGATTTTTGCGCTATTTATTTGGTTAAAATTTCCTCAAAAGATCTGTAAATACTATTTTTTCATTATCTTTGCGGCGCTTATTGTGTACCTTTTGGCCAGCATAATGTCTGACCAGAAACCTCACCCTGCATTCATACCTTTGGTATGGGCGATGGCTGTCAGGTATTGGTACCGGGCAAAAGAGATACAATTCAGATGAAGAATCAGAACAATACAAATATCTGCTCATTGGTAACGATGCTCGTTCTGTTGACGAGCATTCCGGCAACCTTAAAAGCGATCTCCCCTGTAAAAGCGGGAGACGCTAATGCCGTGCCGAAACTGATTGTGGGTATTACGATTGACCAGTTGCGTTCTGATTATCTGACGGCGCTCAAAGACCGGTTTGGCGAAGACGGCTTGAAGAAACTGCTCAACGAAGGCCGCGTCTATTCACAAGTAACATTCTCGCTGGACAATCCGGATGCCATTGCGACGATTGCAGTATTGGCTACCGGTGCGAATCCTTTCTACAACGGAGTTCCCTCCCAGCAGATATGGGACAGTCATCTGGAAAGACGGCAGTCGGTTTTCCATGACCGCAACTACAACGGATTATACTCCGCAGAATCCCTGTCTCCCAAGGCCATGAGCAGCACCGTGCTTGCCGACGAACTCAAGGTCGCCTCGGCAGGAGCGTCGCGTGTTTTCAGCATCGCTGTCGATGCTGAAGCCGCCATCATCAATGGCGGATACACCTCCAACTGCGCCATTTGGATTGACGACCGTAACGGCAAATGGGCGTCCTCTGATTATTACAAAGAGTTCCCGGGGTTTGTTGCCGAACAGAATGTCTATTCTCAGGCATTGTATTCAGATTTAACTCAGACCACGTGGTCTCCTGTCGAAGAGAGCCGTGGCAGGAGCGTTATCATGCCCTACCATTACAAAACCGACGGGTTCTCACACAGGTTTTATGAAGGCGAACGGATATCCTATACGGCATTCAAGACTTCGCCGATGGCAAACGATGCCATTCTCGGGCTTACGCGACGGTTCTTCAGAGACGGCTATCTGGGCAAGAACGACAGTTATACAGACATGCTGCAGCTCACCTTCTACGCCGGCACCTATCTCAAAGAACGTCCGGAATTGTATGCTGAAGAACTGCAGGACACCTATCTCAGACTCGACAAGACCATTGCCGGACTGCTCAACCTAATCGACAAAGAAGTCGGACTGGATAATACCTATATATATATTGTATCGAACGGACAGACGCTGTCCAGAACAACAGATATAGAAGGGACACAAAGAGGCCTGTTCGAAAGTAAGCGCTGTCAGGCCTTGCTGAATTCCCATCTCGTAGCACGTTACGGACAGGAGCAATGGGTCAAAGGCATTGATAACAATCAGATTTATCTGAACCGCGATGCCATACGCTCTCACCGCATCGCACTACGTGAGATTGAAAAGGATGCAGCAGAATTCCTCGTTCTGATGGACGGTGTAGACGATGTGGTTACATCCTGTCAGATTCTCAATGAGGATTATTCTGCCCGGGTGGCACGCATCCGAAACGGTTATCACAAAGCAACAGGAGGCAACTTGATATTCTCCCTGCAGCCCGGCTGGGTGCTTGACACGGATAACGGATCCCGCGCTCAGTCCCAAATCCGGCATGATATCGCACCGGGCATAGCCATCCTTTTTGCCCCCGGTGTCGAGGCAACCACAATCACTGTTCCGGTGGATGCGACGCAAATCGCGCCCACCATTGCCGGACAAATCCGCATCAGAGCTCCCAGTGCTTGCCGTGCGGCAGCATTGGCACAATAATCCCACCAGACTGGGAAGAATCATTTCAAAAGCAACAAACAGATTACAAAGATTAAAAACAAACAAGACATATATGAATTTAACGAATTTTCTGACTAAAATATTCGGCAACAAGTCCCAGCGCGATATGAAAATCATACAGCCCTGGGTCGAAAAGATAAAAGCCGTCTATCCGGCAATAGAGAAACTTTCCAACGATGAACTGCGTGCCAGAACGGGCGAAATCATGCAGGATCTGCAGAACTGCGTGGCTGACAAACGCAAGCACATTGCTGAACTCAAAGCCAGCATCGAAACGCTTCCTGTCGAGAAACGCGAGAAAGTATGGGATGAGGTTGACAAAACCGAGAAAGACATCCTTGACACCCTCGAGAAAAAACTCGATGAGTATCTGCCCGAAGTTTTCTCCATCGTAAAGAATACAGCCTACCGCTTTGCCAACAATGAAACACTGGAGGTCACTGCCACCGACATGGATCGCGATCTGGCAGCAACCAAGGACTTTGTCTCCATCGAGGGAGACAAGGCCATCTATAAGACTACGTGGATGGCCGGCGGCAATCCTGTTCGCTGGGACATGGTCCACTACGATGTTCAGCTGTTCGGTGGTGTGGTTCTGCACCAGGGTAAAATCGCAGAAATGGCTACCGGTGAAGGCAAAACTTTGGTTGCAACCCTCCCGGTCTTCCTCAATGCTTTGACCCACAACGGCGTTCATGTAGTCACCGTCAACGATTATCTTGCCAAACGAGACTGCGACTGGATGGGCCCGCTCTATGAGTTCCACGGCCTGACGGTGGATTGTATCGACAAGTATGACCCCAACTACGAGAAGGACAAACGTCGCAAAGCCTATCGCTGTGACATCACTTTCGGAACGAATAATGAATTCGGCTTCGACTACCTGAGAGACAACATGGCCTTCTCCCCCGAGGACCTGGTGCAGCGCGAGCACAATTTTGCGATTGTCGATGAGGTGGACTCCATCCTCATTGACGACGCACGTACCCCGTTGATTATCTCCGGTGCGATTCGCCGAGAAAGCGAATATGCAAGCGAAGAAGATCTTTATAATGAATATCGCGAACGCGTGGAGAACCTGGTCAAAGCGCAGAAAACTTTGCTCACCCAGCTGCTGACCGAAGCCAAGGAGAAAGTGCTGTCCGACAACAAAGAAACCAAAGACGAAGGCGCCACTCAGTTGTTCCGTGCCTATAAGGCTTGGCCGAAGAACAACGCCCTCGTAAAATTCCTCTCCCAGCCCGGTGTAAAACAGGAATTGCTGAGAGCCGAGGCTTACTATCTCCAGGACAATCAGAAAGAGATGCATGTTGCCACCGATCCCCTGTACTTTGTAATTGACGAGAAACAGAGGAGTGTCGATATCACCGATAAAGGTATCGACGTACTCACCGGCAAAATGGACGACAAGAATTTCTTCGTCCTCCCCGACCTCGGTAGCGAAATTGCAGAGATTGAGCACAGTAACCTTACGGCCGATGAAAAAGCCGAAAAGAAAGAAACTCTTGAGCACGAATATGCCCTCAAGGCAGAACGTCTCCATGCGGTCAATCAACTGCTGAAAGCCTACACGATGTTCGAAAAGGACACCGACTACATTGTTACGCCAGAAGGCGAAGTCAAGATTGTCGATGAACAGACCGGCCGTATTATGGAAGGCCGCCGTTGGAGCGACGGCCTGCATCAGGCTGTGGAAGCTAAGGAACACGTCAAAATCGAAGCCGCTACGCAGACGCAGGCCACGATCACGCTGCAGAACTATTTCAGAATGTACCACAAGCTTTCGGGCATGACCGGTACGGCTGAAACTGAAGCCGGAGAGTTCTGGGATATCTATAAACTCGATGTCGTAACGATTCCGACCAACCGTCCCATCGCCCGCAAGGATGAAGACGACCGCATCTACAAAACCGACCGCGCCAAACTGAAAGCCGTCGTGGAGGAAATCGAAAAACTGACCAAGGAAGGCCGTCCCGTGCTTGTGGGTACTACCTCAGTCGAGAAATCAGAGCGTCTGGCAAGGGCATTGCAGCTGAGAGGCATCGACCACAATGTTCTGAACGCCAAACTCCATGCACGCGAAGCCGAGGTGGTAGCCCAGGCCGGACAGAGAGCCGTCGTGACCATTGCCACCAATATGGCGGGCCGTGGTACCGACATTAAACTTTCGCCCGAGGTGAAAGCCGCCGGCGGTCTGGCCATCATCGGTACGGAACGTCACGAATCCCGTCGTGTGGACCGTCAGTTGCGAGGCCGTGCGGGACGTCAGGGAGACCCGGGCAGTTCGGTATTCTTCGTTTCGCTCGAAGACCCGTTGATGCGCGTCTTCGGTTCCGACAGAATTGCCAAACTGATGGACAGCAAACTCTTCGCCATGAGCGAAGACGACGTGCTGGTTCACCCTTGGCTCTCGAAGAGCATTGAGAATGCTCAGAAGAAGGTTGAAGAAAACAACTTCGGCATCCGTAAGCGTCTGCTCGACTATGATGACGTTATGAATGCTCAGCGCAAAGTTGTATATACCCGTCGCCGTCATGCCGTGATGGGAGAACGAATCGGTGTGGATTTCATGAATACGATGTTCGACACGGCTACGGCTCTGGTGCATGAACTGTTGTCTTCCAACGACTATGAAATCTTCAAACTGCACGTTCTTCAGACATTCGGATTCGAGCCGGCATTCAGTGAAGAGGAATACAAGCGCATGCGTCAGGACGCTATGATCCAGTCCCTTTATGAAAAGGCCATGGATATCTACAACCATCGGTGCGAGAAGATTGCCCAGACGGTCGGTCCGCGATTCGGTGAGATTTATGAGCAGTACAAGGAAGGCGGACAGATTAAACGCCTCATCGTTCCCTTCTCTGACGGAAAACGCAAGTACAACGTGCCCTGCGACCTGAAGGAAGGTGCAGAATCGGCTGGCAAGAGCATTCCCAAGACCTTCCTCAAGGCTATCCTCCTGGACACCCTGGACAAAGCCTGGATGCAGAATCTGAAGGATTTGGATGACCTGCGCACCAATACGCAGATGGCATCCTACGAACAGAAAGATCCTCTCGTCATCTACAAGGTCGAAGCGTTCCACATCTTTGAGGAAATGGTCAAGGAGATGAACCGGAAGGCTGTGACCATTCTGATGAGGTCCGATCTCGACCTGCCTGAAGAGGCCCAGCAGGAGATGCGCGAGGCCGCGCCTGAAAAGAAACGCGACTTCTCCCACCTCCAGACCAGCCATGGCCAGGCTCCCTCGCCCACAGGAACGCCTTCCGGAAGCAGCGCCCAACAGGCTCAGCAGCCTGCACCCCAGGCCCGCCAGCCCATTGTTGGGAAGCCTCATATCGGACGCAACGATCCCTGTCCATGCGGCAGCGGCAAGAAATTCAAAAACTGTCACGGCAAAGGTCTTTGATTCCCAGGTTAAATGATCACACTCATCGAAATACAGAACCTGCGTCTCCATGCATACCACGGTGCGCTCCCCCAGGAGCACATCGTGGGTAATTCGTATCGTATCGATGCAACTTTGGAAACGGATTTTCAGAAAGCGATGGAGAGTGACGAATTGACCGATACCGTCAATTATGCCGAAGTTGTCGAGGCCATCAGGGACGAAATGAACCATCCTTCATCCCTTTTGGAACACGTGGCTGGACGCATCATCCGACGATTGCATAAAGACTTCCCCCCTATATTGAAAATTGACTTGTGCATTGCCAAAATGGCTCCTCCCATAGAGGCGGACATTGAGGCTTGCGCTGTTCATGTGAAAGAATAATGCTACAGAAATGAAACGAATATTTGCAATATTAATGGCTTGCTCGGCTATCAATGCCTTTGCAGCCGTGACGCTGAACAAAGCCGAAGGCTGGTTAGAATCAGCGTTTGTTGAATGGTCACACCTTTCAGGGGCCACAGGATATAATGTCTACTATCAGGCGGACGGTTCTTCAAACTGGATAAAGTTGGACAACGAACTTGTCAGATGCTATGGAACCTACGGACGTGCCGATGTGGTAGGCATCTCTGCCGGTGACTACGTGATGAAAGTGGTTCCACTGAGTGCATCCGGTGAAATGACGGACGAAGCAGCCACGACACAGAAACTTTTCGTCAAGGCCTACAACCGCGAGGGGTATGCCCACTTCGGCTACACCGACGGCGTAGGAGCTTACAACGACGACGGAACGCTGAAGAGCGACGCACGTGTGCTGTACATCACCTCGGAGAATGCCAAGACCGTAAGCCTGGACATCATTGAAAAGGCCGGCAAGACTCCGGTCACCCACACCGGACTGCAGGATATTCTCAAAGGATATGAAAAAGGAGCAGAAACACGTCCGCTAGACATCCGTATCATCGGCACTATCGAAGCTGATGACGTGGATTACTTCGGCTCGAAGAAGGAAGGCCTGCAGATTAAAGGCAAGAACAACACCATCGCGATGAATATTACGCTGGAAGGCATCGGCAACGACGCAGGCATCCGTGGCTTCGGATTCCTGTTGAGAAATGCTGTATCCGTGGAATTGAGGAACTTCGCCATCATGCTCTGCATGGACGACTGTGTTTCCATCGACACGGATAACCTCCGCATATGGGTGCATAACCTCGACCTCTTCTACGGAAAAACCGGCAGCGCCTCCGACCAGGCAAAAGGCGACGGCACCGTCGATCTCAAGGGAGATTCCCGGTACATCACCATATCATTCAATCATTTCTGGGACAGCGGAAAATCGTCCCTGTGCGGCATGAAGAGCGAATCCGGCCCCAACTGGATTACCTACCACCACAACTGGTTCGACCACTCCGACTCGCGTCATCCCCGCGTCCGTACAATGAGTGTACATGTCTGGAACAACTACTTCGACGGAAACTCCAAATACGGTGTCGGCGTGACAACCGGTGCATGTGCCTTTGTAGACCGCAACTTTTTCAGAAATGCGCACGACCCGATGATGAGCAGTCTCTGCGGCACGGATGCTACAGGCGACGGCACCTTCTCTAAAGAAGAGGCCGGCTTCATCAAAGCTTATGGCAACGTCTTTGCCGAAAAGAACACCAACGGCGTGAAGTTCCAGTATATCCCCTGGCGGGCCGGCTTGACCAGTTTCGATTCCTATGAGGTATCAGATCCTGCCGAGCAGGTTCCTGAATCCGTCGTTGAGGAATACACCAAAAAAGACGGTACCAAGGCTACAGCTTCCTATAACAACTTCGACACGGACCCCAAGCTGATTTACAGCTACCATCCCAATGCTGCTGACGATGTTCCGGCTGTCGTGACCGGCTCATTCGGCGCAGGCCGTATGCAGCACGGCGACTTCAGCTGGACATTCGACAACACCGGAGAAGATGCCAATTATGCTGTCATTCCTGCCCTCAAAACGGCCATCACGAACTACACGTCTTCCTTCCTGGGATATGATTGGAGCAAGGCTGCGGGACTGACGAAGATTACATCGGGCACAGACAAGGGCCAATTGTATGATTTGCAGGGCCGCAAGAGCGATAACGTAAAAGGATTTGTCATCCAAGATGGCAAAAAGCATATATATAAATAAAATAACATAATAACTAAAAAACACGATAGATTATGAAAAAAATTTTAGTATCAATGCTGGCTTTGCTGCCAGTTCTGGCATCTGCCCAGCAGATGACGGTTCAATTGGATTCTGCAGGCACCCTTTCGAGTAAGATACCCACAGACCAGATGTTCAAAATCAGCGAACTCATTGTGTCAGGGCCCCTCGATGGCGGTGATCTCAAAATCATTCAGCAGATGGTCCAGCGCACCAAAGCCAAGGATGGCGAGACGCTGCTGACCATTCTGGACCTTTCGGGTGCAAAAATCAACGAGAGCAAAGTGAAAGGCGGTCTTAAGACCAAAAACGATGTCCTCCCCGATGAATTCTTCGAAGACGCCGACAAACTGGTGAAAGTCGTTCTGCCCAACAGCATCCGCATCATCGGCGACGAGGCCTTCAACGGATGTAAATCCCTGGCTGAAGTGAATGTTCCCACCATGGCCGAAAAAATAGGCAACAACGCTTTCAAGGGCTGTACTTCATTGGGCAACATCACACTCTCTCCCAGTCTGAAAACCATCGGATCCCATGCGTTTGACGATTGCGATGCCATGGCAGCCATCGAGATTCCCGCATCCGTAACGGAAATGGGCAGCGATGTGTTTGAAGGCTGCAAATCCCTCACGACGGTGGTTCTGAATGCCAGGATTAAGGAAATCAAAAGCGAGACATTCAACGATTGCCAGGCGCTCTCCAGCATTACCCTGCCCGAAGGTCTTCAGGAGATTGCCTCCGATGCATTCGCCAACTGCAAGAGCCTCACCAACATTGTTTTCCCCGAGTCATTGAAGACAATCAAGTCAAATGCCTTCAAGAATTGCGTCAGCCTCACCCAGATTGCTCTCCCCGGAGCGATGAGAAAACTGGCCAGCAGCGCTTTCCAGGAGTGCAAGAGCCTCACTACGGTACAGTTTGACGGGGCTCCAACCGAGATTCCTTCCGACTGCTTTGCAGGCTGCACGAATCTCAAGACCATCAACATTCCCAATTCTGTTACCGAAATCGGCAGCAGTGCTTTCGAGAACTGCAAAATGCTGACCAGCATTGAACTCCCCACAGGCCTCAAGGAAATCGGTTCCAAGGCATTTCAGGGCTGCTCTACGATTCCTTCGGTTGTCATCCCCAATGCCACCGGCAAAATCGGTTCCCACGCATTCCGCGACTGCAAGAGCCTGACAAATGCAGAAATCAACGGTTTTGTGGAGAAATTGAACACGGGTCTGTTTGAAGGCTGTGCCAGCCTGACGAACATCAAGCTGCCCGCTTCTGTTACTGAATTCAAGGATGACTGTTTCAAAGGCTGCTCAAGCCTCACCAGCTTCGTTATTCCCGTTACGGTAAAAGAAATCGGCAACAGCTGCTTCAAGAACTGCAAATCCCTGCAGAAAATCGAACTCGGCGCTTCTCTGAGCAGCATCGGAGGTGATGCATTTGCCAACTGCGGTGCGCTGACCACCGTCAAATGCAATGCCTCGGTTCCTGCCAAGATGGCTAAACTGCAGAAACCCTTCGACAAGGATTCCTACAACAAGGTAACCCTCATTGTCCCCACCGGAACCAAGAATCTCTATGTGGTTGACAAGAAATGGAGCAAGTTCCGTGTAATCTACGAAGTTCAAGAACTCCAGACTACCCAGCCCGCAGCTGCTGCAGTTGCCAACTGATTCCGGTAGTCAAACCTTCCCAAAACAAAAAGAAAGCCGTCATCTGTCACCTACGTGACAATGATGGCTTTCTTGTTTTCTTGCTTGTTTTCAGACAAATACAAAAAAGAACTGTTGCCTCACGGTAACAGTCCTTCAATATCTAACTTAAAAAACCTTTCTAAAAAATACTAGTTATCGAAATTTCCTAAGTGCAAACCATTAATAAATACCTTAAAAATCATAACACACAATTATAAACCTTTTTGACACTGCAAAGATAAAGCATTTTTTTCAAATACAATCAGTTGCATCAAAAAAAATAAATAAATCGGTGTTTTTTTATTTATTTTAAGACGTTTTGCTAAATTCGGATAACAAAACCTGTATTACTTCTGCATTTTTGCGGCTGTTTTTTTTACGGATTACTCATATACCTGATACATCATCTGCCGCAATACGGCATCAGCTGTATCCTCTCCGACAAGTACGGCTGCCATTTCACGCCCTAATGCGAAACCTGCCCCTGCACCGCATCCTGTGATGAAGTGTCCTGAACGCACACAGGTCTTTTTCTGGGGTTCTGCACCGGCTAGATCTTTCTCAAATCCGGGATAGCAGGTTGCTTTTTGTCCTTCCAGCAAACCCTTTACTCCCAAAACCATGGGAGCGGCACAAACGGCAGCCAGCCATTTCCCTGCAGCATCATAGGCTCGTACCACCTTGTCAACAGCCTCCGAATCACGGAGATTGATAGAACCGGGCATACCGCCGGGCAGGAAAAGCATGTCGCCGTCCATAAGATTGCTTTCGGCAAGGAACAGGGAGGTTCCCACGGGAACACCGTGCGATGAAGTTACATAAGGTTCTCCATTGACTGACACGAACTGCACTTCCACGCGGGCACGATGGAGAATGTCATAGGGAAGAATAGCTTCAGTTTCCTCGAAGCCGGGTGCTAATAAAATATATACTTTCTTCATAGTTTTAATTATACATTTATTATTTTATATTTCATATTAAAATTACCTTTCCCGTGCTGCTCAGCAAGTCCCCTTTCCTTCAGGAGAGGACCGGGAAGAGGCGTAAGGCCGGGAAGAATCTTATCCCCTGACCTGTCCGTCTCCTTCTATTATATATTTATAGGTGGTTATTTCGGGAAGGGCCATCGGACCGCGCGCATGGAGTTTCTGGGTGGAAATACCAATTTCGGCACCGAATCCGAACTGGGCTCCGTCGGTCCAGGAAGTAGGCAGGTTGGTATAGACGCATGCGGCATCTGTCATCGTCCGGAACAGCCGTAATGCCTCTTCGTCTTCGCTGACAATAGCTTCGGAATGCTTCGACGAATAGCGGGCAATGTGTTCCAGCGCTTCCTCTATCGTGGAAACCGTACGGATTGCCATCTTATAGTCCAGCATCTCCATTCCGAAATGCTCGGGAGTAGCATGTTCCAGCAGGTGGGCAGGATATTTGCCCTCCAACGCCTGATAGGCGTCCTCGTCGGCAAAGATAATGACATTCTTCTCCTGCATCTTCTCGACCAGCGCGGGCAGGTCGTTCAGGCGCTGACGGTGAATGACCAGACAGTCCAGGGCGTTGCAGACCGATACACGACGAGTTTTGCCATTATAGACAATGGCGGCACCTTTCGTCAGATCGCCATCTTTGTCAAAATAGGTATGACAGACACCGGCTCCGGTTTCAATCACGGGAATACGCGAATTGTCACGCACGAAATTGATCAGTCTGGATGAACCGCGCGGTATCACCAGATCGACCTTTCCCACGGCATTCAGCATTTCGTTGGTAGCCTCATGGTCGTTGGGTAGCAGCGTACAGCACGCCTCCGGAAGGCCGGTTGTGCCCAGCACCCTGTGGATTATACGGACAATGGCCTCATTTGTGTCTGCAGCTTCCTTGCCGCCTTTGAGCACACAGGCCGATCCGGCTTTCAGACAAAGGGAAAAGACATCTGGCGTCACATTGGGACGGGCTTCGTAAATCACACCGATGACTCCGAACGGAACGCTTACCTTGCGGATGCGCATGCCGTTGGGACGAACTGTGTCCATCAGCACTTTGCCCAAGGGAGAGGGCAGCGATGCCACATTACGCATGTCGGAGGCGATGCCGTGAATACGGTCTTCGTTCAGTAGCAGACGGTCGTAGAATGCATAGGTCCTGTCCACACGCGACAAATCCTGCTGATTGGCGGCAAGAATCTGTGCCATATCTTCTTCCAGGGCATCTGCCAATTGCAGTAACACGTCATTGATCTCCGTTTCGGTTTTACGAAGGAGGGAAAGCGAAGCGGAACGGGCCGCCAGTAACAGTTCTTCAATCATTGTGTATTTATAATAAATGTAATTCTAATATAAAATAACCAATATAATATTGAAATTCAGAACAGGGGATACGGATTGTAATCCAACAGGACCGGACGGCCGGTTTCCAACGATGCCTGAACATCGATAAGACGCTGGTTGGACGAGCCCCGGAACAGCAGATTGGTGTCTCGCAATGTCTGTACGAAAGGCCCGTCGACGAGGACATCGATGTAGGGCAGAATCTGCGACATCTGCGCATCGGCTTCAACTTCCTCATACAGGAAACCGGTGTAGCACCAGATGTTGCGATACAGTTCCGTTTTGATGCGGCGGGCCAGGGCGGTAAAGGCGGGAGCCTGATACAGCGGGTCGCCTCCCGAGAACGTTATGCCGCCTTCGGTGACCTGCAGACGCTGGAAAACTTCATCCACCGTGAGCTCCTCCCCTGCCGACATCGGCCACGTCTCCGGATTGTG